>Ga0233447_1000676_pt1 | contig 35227 bp, 34 predicted proteins | sample SI_124_October20_3_FD_183014 | JGI IMG/M metagenome (GOLD analysis project Ga0233447, IMG submission 183014) | Seawater microbial communities from Saanich Inlet, British Columbia, Canada - SI_124_October2016_135_MG | ecosystem: Environmental > Aquatic > Marine > Inlet | place: Canada: British...
TCAGCATTCAATCTGAACCAGGATCAAATTCTCATTTAATCTTATTTATTTATTGACTTTGTAAGTCTAAATTACTTACTAATAACAAGCCCACTTAGTTCATATCTTCTCTTTTCCACTGTCAAAACACCTTAAGTAATCTTATGTTACCTTATTCCTTTAAACTCATCTTTTCTTTTAAAGGAAGCATTAACAATATAAAAAACAAGGGTTTTCAATCAAGCATTTTCGAAAAAAAAATTTCGTCTCTCCTTTTCCACATGAAATAATTCAATTATCTAAATGATAATCAAGAAAATTTAATTAATCTTTTCTAAGAGCATTTCTGACTAAATTTTATATAAAAATCTAATAATTAAAATTTTTATTGATAAAAATAATAATATAAATATATACGTAAAAAAGAGACAGACCTGGGATAGGTGGCCCTAAACAATGCTATCTAAACCAAAAATTTGGAGAAAAAAAAATGAAACGGTTAAATACACTAAGCAAAGCGTTAATCGGCTTATCAACATTTGTGTTAGCTGCTAGTGCTTTTGCTCAATTTCCGTCTAAAGATAAAGACAGAGAAGTTCAATGCCCTAAAGAAGAAATAGGCCCTTGCGCTTATGCCTTTCCTAAAGACATGGGACTTGCTTGTCCTAGGAATTTCTATGTAAGAGGTGAATTCCTTTTAATGCAATCTAAAGAAGACGGACTAGAATTTGCTTTAACTAACACAAATAGTGCTACAGCAGGCGATGTTGCACCTTTGACAGCAGGTAGAATCCACGGATTTTCTACTGAAAGTCATAAATGGGATTGGGATCTAGGCTTTAGAGCTGGATTCGGATTCTATTTAAATCATGATCAGTGGAATGTTGATGCTTCATGGACATACCTACATATCAAAAATGATAAAGGAACACATCTTGATGGAACTGGAACTGTTGTACCATTATGGTTAGGAACAGTTCACGTAGAAAGCTCTACAGACGCTTCTGCTAGATGGAAAGGAGAATATAACGTTATAGACTTCAGACTAGGAAAACCTTACCATGTAAGCAAATACTTAGTAATGCAACCATACTTTGGTGCTAGAGGCGGCTGGATTGACCAAAATTACACTGCTAGATATAGCGGAACAATTGACGGTCAAGCAAGCTCTTATGCTAACATGAAAGCATCTAATGACTGGTGGGGAATTGGAGCTAGAGCAGGTGTTGACACAGAATGGTTACTTGGCAATGGCTGGCAACTATTAGGATGTGTATCAACATCTTCTTTATATAGTAAATTCGACATAGATCAGTATGATGATGTACACACACATAAGTACAACATACATCATGAGTTCTATACCAACATACCAAACTTTGAATTAACTTTGGGTCTTGGATATGGACAACATTTTTCTAAAGAAAAATACTATATTGGATTCAAAGTAGCTTATGAGTTCATCCAATGGTGGGATATGAACCAAATGAGAAAATTATTTGGAACTATCGATGATGGTACAGATCCTGCAAACATAGCATTAGCTGCTAACGATACAACTAGTCGCGGTGATTTAAAAATTAATGGATTTTCTTTCAGAGTCTACTTAGACTTCTAAGAAAGAAACCATAAATAAAATATCCATTTTGATCGAGGGCCTTGATAATTTATCAAGACCTTTTTCTTTACATGTAATTAAAATGTTAATTATTAAGAATTTAATACAATAATGAAATTAATCATATTTTATGTTATAATTAACTAAATAAACATAAAGAATTATAATAATAAAGTAATAATATGAAAACAAAACCGTTAGAAGAAGTTAAGTCATTCCTTATCAACGCTTTTGCTGGAATAGATAGCGAAGGACAAAAAAAAGACGTAACACCATCTAGAATAGAAGATATTCGAATAATAATAGATGAAGCTATCATCAATATAAAAGATAGATATGAGCACTTAAAAGAATCTTTAAAAGACAAAAAGATGTCAAAATACACAGCCTCAGAAAGAGCTAAACTCGAAAAAGCTAAAAGTTTATACGATATAATAACAAAAAAAGGCCTAACTAAAACAGAAGCTAAAATTATAAAACAAGAAATAAGACTTTTTGCAGGTCAAGTACAACATAAAGATGATGCAAAAAAAACCATAGTAAGTCAATTGACAGCTTCTTGGAGAACAAGATTCGATACTTTTACAATAGAACAAATATATAACACAGCTATTGAAGAACTCCAAAATCCAATTCAGCAATCAAGTCATAAATGGACTTATATTCTAGAAAAAAGCTACTTATTCCACGATGCTATTGATACCATCCAGTTATACGCAAATGAATTATTAGTAAGAATGAGCGGTAAAATTAGCCCAAGAGAACAATTAGTACAACAAACAGAGACAACAGCTTGTTAAAATAACTGCAACACTAGATATATAGTCATTCCAGACAAATATCCTGCTAAAGCAGCTAAACTGACCTTTTTTAAGTACCAAATAAAATCTACTTTCTCCAGTCCCATCAAAGCAACCCCAGCAGCAGATCCTATTATCAATATACTACCACCTGTTCCTGCGCAATATGCTATCATTTGCCAAATAGCAGAATCAACAGGATATACCTGTAAATCATACATACCCATTGTAGCAGCAACTAAAGGAACGTTATCAACCACAGAAGACAGTATTCCTATTAAAGTAGCAATAATAGCCCAATTGCTTGTAAAAGAATCTATAAACATAGCTAACTGCTTCAACAGCCCGATCATTTCTAAAGCATTAATACAAAGTAAAATTCCTAAGAAAAAAAGCACTCCGGTTATATCAATTCTAGTTAAAGCTTGAGGTACTGTTAAATGCCTTCTTTCTTCATAAGGATGATGTATTAAATCCGTAACAAGCCATAAAACACCTAAAGCTATCAACATTCCCATAAAAGGAGGAAGACCTGTTATAGCTTTAAAAATAGGAACACTCACCAACCCAATAACACCTATCCAAAAAATTAATTTAGATCCAGGCTCTGCTTCTTCTTTTGATTCAGGTTTAGTAATAGCAGAAAAATTCCCTCTAAACTGGAAACTTAAAAGTAAAACAGTTACAACTAAAGAAAAAACACTAGGCAAAAACAACGACTTCATCACTGCCAAAGTTGTCACATGTCCTTTTATCCATAGCATAGTAGTTGTAACGTCACCAATAGGCGTCCAAGCACCACCGGCATTAGCAGCTATCACCACAGCAGCTCCATATAGCATTCTATCTCTGTTATGGTTCATCATTTTTTTTAGTAAAGAAACCATAATAATAGTTGTAGTCAAGTTATCTAATATAGCTGACAAGAAAAAAGCAAATATAGAGATAACCCAAAGCATTTTCTTTTTAGATCGAGTGTTTATACGGTCTGTAATATGCTTAAATCCTTTATGCGAATCTATAATCTCAACTAAAGTCATAGCTCCGATTAAAAAGAATATGATTTGACTAACATCACCCACTCTTTCATTTAATGTATTAATAGAAATATCAGTAATCCGACCTTTTCTTAAAAAAAGCAGTATCCAGGTACCTACAGCCATTATAATTGCTGATGCTGTTTTATTTACTTTAATATATCTCTCAAAAATAATAGCCATATATCCTGAGATAAAAACTATTATCATAGAAATGGGGATAATACCTAGCCCTGTCATATTTTCTCCTTAAGATAATCCTGCTTGTAAAATATCGTGCATTCTTAAAATACCTATAACTTTTTCATTATCTATTACAGGCAAAACCGTTATTAATTTCTTTTCATCTTCTTCCATTAATTTCATAGCTTCAAAAGCTAGTACATTAGATCTTATAAATTTTGGAGTTTTTGTCATTATCTGTTCTATTGTCTTATACAAAAAGTTAGATCCAAAAACTTCAATAGCTCTTCTTAGATCTCCATCTGTAAAAATACCTTTAAGTTTTTTTTCATCATCTACAACTATTAAAGAACCACATTTTTTAGAAGAAAGATCAGATAAAATATCGATCACTTTATCTGTTTGTCTACAAAAAGGAATATCTTTTCCTTTGATCATCAAATCTTCTACATATAAAGAGATTTTTTTCCCTATAAGTCCGGCAGGATGATTTTTAGCATATTCAGCTAATGAGAAATTTTTCTTTTTCATTAACATTACAGCTAAAATATCTCCAATAATAAGTTGCAGCGTTGTGGAAGTAGTAGGAACAAGATTATATGGACACAGTTCTTGTTTTAAAGGGAGAAAAATAAACATATCAGATTTTTTTGCTAGATGTGAATTTTCATCTGATACAATTGATATTATAAAAGCTCCTTTTCTCTTAGCATAAGGAACCATATTTATTAGTTCAGTTGTCTCTCCTGTTTTAGACAAAAGAATTAAAACATCGTCTTTAGAAATAATACCAATATCACCATGAAATGCATCTAAGACAGGAAGAAAAACAGATTTTGTTCCTGTAGATAAAAAGGTCATTGCTAATTTATTAGCAATGATACCACTTTTACCGACACCCGAAAAAATAATAGATCCAGATCTTTTTTCTAACACCCTGGCAACTTCTTCTATTTTTTTTTCATCAATATTGCAAAAAAAATAATCTAAACTTTCTTTTTGTGATTTTAAAAGATCTTTGATCATAAATCTTTAACCAAATTTAAATTTTCTAAATTTTCTTTAATGGAATTTAAAAAAGAACAAGCATACATACCATCAGCAATGCGATGATCAAAAGTTAAACAGATGTTAACTATTTGTCTTACTTTAAAACTATTATCTTCCATACATCTTATTTTTTTACTAATAGCTCCTATTCCTATAATAGCAGCTTCAGGATAACGTATAATCGGCATTCCCAAAGTAACTTTAGACATGCCAAAATTAGACAAAGTAATAGAACCGTTTGATATTTCTTCTAAAGACAACTTATTTTCTCTAGCTTTAGAAGATAATAAAGATAAATCCTTGGCTATCTCAGAAATACTTTTATCTTCAATATTTTTGATAACAGGAACTACAAGATCATCATTTACATTTACAGCAACACCAACATTTACATGTTTTTTTACTAAAATAGAATCATCTTTAAATGTAGCATTTAAAAGAGGATATTTTTCTATAGCTTTAGATAAAGCTTTAACGACAACAGAAGTAATAGATAATTTAGCTTTATGTTCTTTAAAAAAAATCTCTTTTTTCTCATTAATAACTTGAAAAACATCAGTTACATCAACCTCTGTAATCAAAGATGCTTGAGGAATATTTTGTACTGATTGTAAAATATTTTCTGCAATTTTTTTTCTAATAGGAGAAATTTTTATTATTTCAACATTTCCATCTTCTATAACATTTTTTTTGCTTTTAGAATAATTTTCTACATCCTTGCTCGTTACTCTATTATTATCTCCAGTTCCTTGTATGTTTTTTAGATCATCGAATGAAATGTTTTTTTCTTGAGCTATCTTTAATACCCTAGGAGAGTAAAACTCTTTTTTTTCTTGTTTTTTCTCGTTTTCTAAAGATGGTTTTTCTTCTTGATTTGTTTCTGTTTCTATAATAGCAATAAGATCTCCAACTAAAATCTCATCATCGACATTGGCGATAATTTTTTTGATAATACCTTCAACTGGAGATGGGATTTCACTATTCACTTTATCAGTAGTAACTTCGAGCAAAGGCTCATCTAACTTAACTACATCATTTTCTTTTTTATACCATTTCAGAATAATAGCGCTTAAAATGCTTTCGCCAAGTTTTGGTAGAGTTAATTTATATTCCATGAAACTTCTCCTATGCCAAAACAAATTGTCTCATGTTAGAGAAATAGATTCAAGGAAAGGATGCTTTCCTTGAAAATAAGAACAGTTAATATAAAATGTAATGAATCTTTACTATTTTCAAGACTCTTTTTTCTGATATTCTAAAATATCTCCTACCTGACAATCTAATTCTTTACAAATACTCTCCAATGTAGAAAAACGAAGAGCTCTTGCTTTTCCCGTTTTTAGAATAGATAAATTCTGTTCTGTAATACCAATAGCTTCGGCCAGATCTTTTGATCTTTTTTTTCTTTTGGCAAGCATAATGTCAAGATTAACTATAATAGGCACATCTCTCTCCTAAATAACATATTTTTGTTCTTCATAGATTTCATAACCTTCTTCCATAATATAGGCTATTAACATCACAATTAATCCAATACCAATTAAAACGAATTCACTTGTTCCAAAATATATGTTTATCATTCTTTCTCCCGGAGGGTTCAAAAAAGTCATGACAAGACTTATCAAAGCGCTATAAATCGGATGTACAATTAACTGACCTACTAAAATTGTTATTCCAATATATTTAATAAGTTTTACATTAAGTTTTGAAAAAATGATCAATCTTTTAAAAAGATTGAGAAGTCTTATAAAAAAATACATAGTTATCTCAAAAACACCAAGAGGTAACAACATTACTAAAAACCCAAAAAGCTTCATATATGAAGGCATCTTTTCTAAAGGCATCATTTCAACATCAGCAACTTGATGAAGTAGTTCTAAAGAAAAAAACTGATCCTTAGGTAAAAAAGAAAAACCGTTAGTTATCCAATATGCGGCATAAACTAAAGGAACTATAATAATAAAAAAGATTGATACTAATCTTAAAAAAGAGCTTAACCTTGCAATTTTCTTTTGATAATTCATATTCCAATCCTTTGTTAAGAATTAAAAATTAATTATCGAATAACGATAATTTTTTGTCAACAAACGATAAAAATATTATTTTTTAAATATCAGAATCCAACCAAGTAGCTGCATGATATCTTTTCTCATCAAGCTCTTTTTCTTCTTTAGCAACAAAAACAGCAGCTACAGCATCTCCTAAAACATTAACAACAGAAGAAACCATTTCTCTTAACCGATCAACGCCGACAACAAGTCCTATTCCTTCTAAAGGAAGACCTAATACACCCAAAACCAAAGACATCATGATAAGACCTGTTCCTGGAATTCCAGCAGCTCCAATAGAAGAAAACAAAGACACAATAACCAAAATTACAATGTTAAACCAAGTTAAATGTATTCCATAAGCTTGAGATATAAATATAGCCGATACTACTTGCCCTATAGCTCCACCATTCATATTTATTGTAGATCCTAATGATAGTACAAAACCTGAAATATCTTCTGACACTCCTAGATGTTTTTGAGTACACTCTAAAGAAACAGGCAATGTAGCAGAAGATGATGCTGTTGTAAATGACAGTACAATAGCATCTTTCATACCTTTGAAAAATGGTATTATTTTAAGTTTTGCCAAATATTTCAAACAAAGTGTAAAAATCAAAAACAGTTGAACAAAACATGCTATATAGTTACATGCTAAAAACTTCAGCAAAGGAACTATCACTTTAAGACCAACAGATCCAATAGTAGATGCCATCAAAGCAAAGACCCCATAAGGAGCAAGCATCATCACAAAATGAGTCAACGTATGCATAGTACTTGTAATAGACTCTAACACGCTTAAAAGAGGTTTGGCTTTTTCTTTTGTAAATATGATTGAAACAGCTAAAAATATTGAAAAGATAATAACCTGTAAAATATTACCATCAGAAAAAGCTGCAAAAGGATTAGAGGGAATTAAAGATAGAAAAAATTGTGAAAATAACATTTTGCTGGTATTAAGATTTTCATTTAACGGATGTAAATTAAGTCCATCTCCCGGTTTTATAAGATATGAGACTATTATACCAATTCCAATAGCAATAACAGTTGTAATAATATAAAAAGAAACAGTTTTAAATCCTATTCTTCCAAGTTTTTTAGGATCATGAATATGACATATACCGACAACTAAAGAAGAAAAAACGATCAAGACGACAAGCATTGTCATCAAATTTATAAAAGCTTTTCCAATAATTTGTAGAAAACCAACCTTAGGTCCTAAAACAAGTCCAGCGATAACACCTAAAACAAGCCCTATTAATATTTTCACCCAACTCTTCACTAAATCCTATCCTATCTATCCTCCTTCCTTATTAACGTTTTTAGATATTTTTTCAACCATGTTTTTCCAATAATCTTGACCTTCTACTATTTCAAGATCTATTTCAAGATATACAACATCTTGAAATACCTTATCTATTTTCACTATATCTTTCTCTGTACAAACGATATAGTTTGCTCCTTGTTCTTTTGCTTTATCTACAAAAACACTCAATTTTTTATTGTCTATAGGCTCATGATCTAATAGTTTTAAAGACAAGATAATCTCAAAACCCAGCTCTTTTAAAGATGAAAAAAAGTACTCAGGATTTGCTATAGCGCAAAAAGCTGCTATTTTATTACTTTTCAACTCTCTCTTATTTTTATTAATATCTTTAAAAGATTTCACTACATGCTTAAAACAAACAATATTCGCTTTTGAATATTTTCTAATCTCTTTTTTTAAAGAAGAAATATCTTTATCGACATGATTAACAACTATAAGATCGGCTCTTTGTAAACTTTTTTTAGGTTCTCTTAAAAAACCATAAGGTAAAAAATGCCCTCTTCCCCAAGGATCTTTGTTATTTAATACTACAATCTCTAAATCTTTTTTAATTTTTCTATACTGCATAGCATCATCTAAAATAACAATCGGTATATTATTTTTTTCTACATATTCAATTGCTTTTTTTCTATCTTTAGATGCTAAAACAGTAGAAAAAGGAAACCTTTTTTTTATTATTAAAAGCTCATCTCCTATCTCTTGAAACACACTACTTTCATTTGCTAGGACAACATCTGATTTTACATTTGATTTGTATCCTCTTGCAATAACAGCAAAAGGATCTGTCAATTGATTTGCTAAAAATATGGTAAGAGGAGTTTTACCAGTACCACCTGCCGTAATATTTCCAATACCAATAACATAAAGCTTCATTTTTTTTTGTTTAAAAACATTTAAAGAATACCCCCAATTTTTCAAAGATATAGCTAATTTCCAAAACATGCTTATAAAAAATAACAAAGGGATTAATAAGTAACTTATCAATCCCCTTTTTTGACCTTTCATTATTTCTATAATGTATAAAAACATGACTTAGCTATTAGAGATAGTTTGTTTCATTATTTGAGATAATTTTTCTTTACCTCCAAATAATATCTTTTCGACCATTTGTATAAGAATATGAATAGCGCACATATGAGCCTCCTGAATTCTATCTGATGTAACAAAGCCTTTAACTATCCACTCCAAATCACTAAGACCTTTTTGTTTTCCACCGTCTTTTCCTAAAAAAGAAATAGTAGTCAGTCCCATTTTTTTTGCAGTATTAACAGCATTAACCAGATTATCAGAATTACCAGAAGTTGTTAAAGAGATAAAAACATCACCTTTTTTACCATGAGCCTCTACAGCTCTTTCAAAAACATAATGATATCCTACATCATTAGCAACACAACTTAAAAACCCTTGTTCTGAAATAGCAATCGCAGAAAGAGCTTTTCTTTTTTCTCTAAAAAACCCGGAAAGCTCTTCAGAAAAATGCATAGCATCACAAAGACTTCCACCATTACCTGCTATAATTACTTTTTTTTCTTTTTGATAACAAGTAGCAATTACATGTGCCGCTTTTTCGATAAACTCTAAAGACTCTTTTTCTTTTAAAAAACTAATAGCTCTTATTCCATTTTCAATTTCATTTAATATCTCGACTCTCATAACTTCTCCTTCAAATCTTTTTGACAATTTCATCCATGGTAGTATATTCTCCTTTTTACAAGAGAGTCAAGCTATTTAAAACTATGAAAAATATCGCAATTATTGGAGCAACAGGTCTTGTTGGACAAACTTTAATTTCTCTTTTAGAAAAATCGAATATACCTATAAACGATATATATTTTATTGCTTCTAAACAATCTGTTAACAAAGTAATTTCTTTTCAAAAGAAAAAACATAAAGTTATCTGCTTAGATGATTTTGATAATTTTGATAAAACAGATATAGTTTTTTTATGTGCAGGATCTAACATCTCCAAAAAAATTATTCACAAACTTAAAAACACATATACAATAGATTTATCTTCTGCTTTTAGAATGGACAATGAAGTTCCTTTAATTATCCCTGAAATCAACCCTCATGCTTTGCTTTCACATCATAGACTCATAGCCTCACCAAACTGCACAACTACAATCATGTTAATGGCCATAGCTCCTTTACATAAAAAATTAAAAATAAAAAGAATAGTAGCCTCAACATATCAAGCAGCTTCCGGTGGTGGACAAAAGCTTATAGAAAAACTTCAAGATCAAATATCTAACAACATCTTAAATCTCTATTTGCACGATTCTGCTCTGCAAAACAACAATTACTCTGAAGAAGAAATGAAAACCTTATATGAAACTAGAAAAATCTTAGAAGATGATTTTATTTTAGTTACCACAACTTGTGTAAGAGTTCCTGTTTTAAGATCTCATAGCATATCAGTAAATATTGAATTCACCTCTCCTGTCTTAGTACAAGATGCTATAAATACAATAAAAAATTCCAAAGGAATAACATATCTGGAAAAAAGCTTTCCAACTCCTCTAGATGCCAATGAAAAAAACGATGTTCTCTGCGGAAGGATAAGACAAGACATCTCTCATCCTAATTGTTTAGAAATGTGGCTTGTTGGAGATCAGCTTCTTAAAGGAGCAGCTTTAAATGCTCTTCAAATCGCAGAAATGCTATAGACCATTTACAAAAAATTAGCTAACAAACTAATAAACAGCACGTTTTCTAGATCTTCAAAGAGCTGTATTTAATTTGGAAAACATCTTTATATACATTTAAAGCCTCTTTAGCAAAAGCTATCATATTATTAAAATAAGGCATTACTGTAGTTGTAATGGTCTCGTGATCAACCGACTTATCTTCTTTAAAACAACAGTTATAATGTAATTTTAAAGTTTTCTGTAAAAATGTAAAATTAGTTGTGGCTGTTTCAAATAGTTTTTCTATTTTCTGTAAACTATCAACATCAACGCTATCAAGTAAAACATATTTATGAATAGATTCCATAGCAAATACAACAAATCGAAATGTATCTTTAAAAACTCCTAAAAGAGATGCTGCAGCTTCATTAGATTTAGCTAAATTTTGAATACTTGCATAATTTGTTATTTTTCTTTCACAAGGAGATAAAACAACTCCTCTATTTTCCGATAAGCTAAAACCCCTTACTTGATAAAGACCTTTTTTCCAATCATTTATCACTTCTTTTAAAGCTATTAAAAATTGATATTTATCTTCTATTGAAGGAGCTTTTATTATTTCACACTCTTCTGAATCTTCTACTGGACAAAACCCAGTAGAAGAATCAAAACATGCTCTATCTTGTTTTTCATTTAATCTTGGTATAGACATAATTTTTACTATTTTTTAGGCATTCTTGTTAATATTGTATAATCTTCCATAAGAAGTTGATTTTTTACAAGATCGTTGATTTCAGTTAAAGTGATCCTATCAACATGTTCTGATAGTTTATCAAAATCTTCTAAATCATTAAAAAACACTAGATCTAATAAAATAGAAGCCACATAAACATCATTTTGCACAAGATCATTAAGTTCGTTATTTAACATTTTTTTACAAACAACAAACTCTTCTTCTTCAAAACCATTTTCTTTGATGTTGTTTAACTCATCTAAAATAATTGAAACAACTTCTTCATTATTATCTACCGATGATGTGAAAAAGACTTTCATTAAACTATAGTATGTATCAGTAGGAAAAGGCATGTCTTCAAAAGCCATAACACCATATACCATCCCAGTTTTTTTTCTTAAATCTTCTAAAAGCCTTTTATTAACCATTTTGTAAAAAAGTTTTCTTTTTAGATCATCGCTTATGGTTTTTCTTTCATATTTAGCAGGAAAGCTAATAACTGATCTACTACCTGTTTCTATGCCCTGGTAAAGAGTCTCTTTAATTTTTCCTTTTGGAAATTCTAATAAAGGCACTGTGTTCGCAAAAAAGTTATTACTTTCAATTTCATCTTCATAACTTCCAACATGTAAGTTTAAAAGAGAGATTAAATTATTTTCATCAAAATCACCTACAACAAACAAAGTGAAATTTTTAGGATTATCATAAAAATGTGATAAAGTGTTTGTAACCTTATCTAAAGATATCTTATCAACATCAATATCTTTAAAAAGTTTATGATCTTGCGTATTAATAGAAGATACAAACTTCATGAATTTTTCATCCGGAGAATTATTATACTTCAACTTTTCTTGATAACTTCTCTTCACTCTTTCAAAAGTTGAACCATCTATTGTCTTTGGAGAAAAAAACAGTCTAATAAGCCTTGTAGCTAAATTCAAAGAAGCGTTCTTAGTTTCAACAAATATAGTTGCACTAGTATTATGAATAATACTTCCATAAGATCCTACACCTGTCCCTGATAACAACTTATCTAATTCAATAGAAGGAATATTTCCTATACCTGACTCAAGATAACATTTATTTGCGATACGTGCGCTATCATAAATATCTTGATTTACATGAGCCAGTCCTTGATCTCTAACAGCAAAAATCAAAATATCGTCACTTTTGTTTTTAGTTGGTTTTAAAACAACTTTAATTCCATTGTTAAGAGTAAGCTCTTTTATACTTTCATCTTCAACACGGCTTACATAATCCGTTTTCTCATCATTAAATATCTCAAAATCATCGTAAGATGTTTCACTTTCTTCTCTTGGTAATATTTCATAATCACTTGTAATAATATTTTTTACTTTTTCTTCTTGCATTTGTTTTGCATTTTCCGGATAAGATATTAATGCAGACCATGAAGTTATAAAATCTTCATACTCAGCTAAAATATTATTAATAGATTCTAGAGATAGTTCGTTTATGAAATCCTCTTGAAAATCCAATATTTCTTTTTGATCAACCGGATAAGATTCGCCATAAAAAGAAGACATATACATTCCAGCTAACATTGCATTATTTTGCTCTTGAAGATTAGCTTTCATTCCTTTTAATTGATCTAACAGTTCTTCTTTAGATAATTTAAGTTCTTTAGCACTAAGACCATATTTAGAACATCTTCTAATTTCTTTTACTATAGCTTCGATAGCATCATAACCCATTTCATCCCAAGCATGCAGATAGATAGCTTCAAGATTTGTTTTTCCCATAAAAGATAATGAGAAAGGCCTAGCCATTTTAATAGGAGAATTATCTTGTTTTGAAAGCGATTCTAATCTTCTTCTTAAAACAGAATCAGCTAATAAATAAATCATTTCCTTACTAACTGATCGATATGAATGTTCTGATTTTTTTTTGTTTAACTTAAATAAAATAATAGCTTGATCTGTTAAATCCTCTTCACTGCTAATAGCTATAAATTGTTTATTGGGATCGATATTGTAATTAGGATATATCTTCTCTTCTTCTGATGACACATTGAAATATTTCTCTATAGATTCTTTAACCTTTTCTTTATCTACATCACCGACTACTACAACTCCCATTAAATAAGGGCGATACCATTTTTTATAAAACCTCAAAAGGTCTTTTGATGTAGCGTTTTCTACAACTTCCTTTTTACCTATAGGATATTTATCTTCATAGTCAGTTCCTTCAAAAATACGATTAAATTGATCAATCATCGTTTTTGCGTTTGCATTAGTAGTTCCATTCATTTCATCTAAGATAACACCTTTTTCTTTTTGAACACCTTCTTCTGACATATCTGCTTTAAAAGCAAAATCAGAAAGAATATGTAAAGATTTATCTAAGACCTCATCATTGACAAGAGGAACTTCCATAACATAGGTTGTATTTTCATAACTTGTATAAGCATTAGTATGTTTTCCAAAAGAAGCTCCTATCGACTGCATATATTCAATAACTGCCCATTCAGGAAAGTTTTCAGATCCTCTAAAAACCATATGTTCTACGTAGTGAGCCAACCCCTTTTGAGTCTCTTTTTCTAATGCAGATCCGACTTTTACCATCAATCTTAAAACAGCTTTTTTCTCTTCTTTCTTATTATCTTTAATATAATAAGAAAAACCGTTTTCCAAAGTTCCTACTAATACAGTTTCATCAGCAGGAAGTTTTTCATCTAAAATATCTTCTGCAATTAAAAAAACAGGAAGAAAACAAGATAAAATTAATACTATTAACTTTTTCATAATACACCTATTAAAAAATAATCTGCAGAATTATAAAACAAGAAAAAGATTTTACCCAAGATAATTAAATAAAAAAACTATCCGAAGTAATTTCAATTAATTCATTTGAAATAGGATGAGTAAATTGCATTTGATAATGATGTAACATTAATCTAGAATTTTTCTCTTCACTACCATACTTTTCATCACCTACAATTGGGTGACCTATGTAAGATAATTGAGCTCTTATCTGATGATATCTACCAGTCTCAAGCTCTATTTTTAAAAAAGAAAACTCTTTTTCTTCTTTAACAACTTCATATGATAAAACAGCTAATTTTCCAGATGAATCGATTACAGATTTAAAAGACTTTTTGACAATATGATGTTTTAAACATCCTTTTTTATCTTGTAGATGACCTTTTACTTTTGCTAGATAAATTCTTTTGATTTGATGTTCTCTTAATTGTTTATTCAATCTAGACAAAGCTTTACTCGTTCTAGCAAATAAAACAATTCCGGAAACAGGCTTATCTAATCTATGAACAGGATGAAGAAAGACTTCTCCTTTTTTATTGAATTTATTTTTTAAAAATTCTTTTGCTTTTTCTTCTAAAGAAATACCTGTAAGAGCCTTTTGAGTAGGAATGCCAGAAGGTTTTTCAACAGCTAAAACATGATTGTCTAAATAAAAAACTTTAAGATCGTTGTCTAATTGCTTCATAAACTATTATTGTTGTTGAGGTGGCTACATTTAAAGAATCAGATTCTCCTTTCATAGGTATTTTAATACAAACATCAGCTTTTGTTAGCCATATATTAGAAAGACCGTATTGTTCACAACCTGCAACTATAGCGATAGATCCTTTTAGATTTTCTTCATAATATATATCACTAGCATGAGGCGTAGTTGCTAGAATCTTTATTTTATTTTTTTTCAAAATATCAATAGCATTTTCAGAGTTACATATGAATACAGGCGTTGTAAATAAACTTCCAATACTAGCTCTTACAACGTTAGGATTATAAATATCCGTACAAGGATCACAGATTATAACAGCATCGACTTTTGCTCCATCACAAGAGCGAAGTATAGTCCCTAAATTACCAGGTTTTTCAATACCTTCTAACACTACTAAAAATAAGTTTTCCTTGTTTTTTACAAAGATCTCAAAAGCTTCTTTTCCTTTTTGATCTTGATAAGCTATTGCTAAAAGACCATCAGGTCTATCCCTATAAGATATCTTTTGAAAAACTTTTTCCGAGCATTTAAAAATGGTAATTTTCTTTTCTTCAAATTTTTTTATAAGATTTTCTTCGTTATCTTTTAGAAAAAAATCTTCACATATAAAAAGAGAGTCAAATTGAACATCTTTATTAATAGCTTTGACAAGCTCTCTATATCCTTCTATTAAAAAAAGTTTTGTTTCATCTCTAAAACGTCTATTTCTTAGTTTAATAACTTTTTTTATATTTGGATTAACAACACTTAAAATTTCTCTCATTTTACCATTCCGCAATACAATATGTTCCACTTGACAAACTATAAGACTTTTCAGAGTCAATAATAAGTTCACCGCTTGATATTTTATCATAAGACGGGAAAAATTGCTTTAAGAGATTTTCCAAAACTTTAGGAGTAAAAGAAAAAGTATGAGATGTAAATATTACAAAAGAAGGATCTTCTGATAAAAGATCTTTGCATAGATTCATTAATAAAGAGATATCTTTTTCCAGTTTAAAAACTTCATTTTGAGTTCCTCTTCCAAAAGTTGGAGGATCTAAAATAATACCATCATATTTTACTTTTCTTTTTATCTCTCTTTTTAAAAATTTAAATACATCATCTGAAATATATCTTATAGGAGCATCCTGAAGACCGTTTAAAGCTGCATTTTCTTTAGCCCAAGAAATAACTGGCTTAGAAGCGTCAACATGACAGACTTTAGCCCCTGCTAAAGCAGAAGCTAAAGTAGCTCCTCCCGTATAAGCAAATAAATTCAAAATATTCTGATTTTTTTTTGTAATTTTTTTTCTTATGTAGTTCCAGACAAACTGATGTTCGGGAAAAACTCCAAGATGACCAAATGGGGTTAGTTTTAATTTAAATAAAATATTTTCTATTTCTGTGCTCCAAGAAGCAAAAAGATCTTTTCCTTCCCACTTTTTTTCACCTTTTCTTGAAAAACTAAAATCGACCTGTTTCCATTTTGTTTGAAGCAAAGGACTCCAAAGAGCATATGCTGATGGTCTTACAACAGAATACTTACCAAACTGTTCTAGTTTAAGATTGTCACCACTATCTATTAATTTATATTTTTTCATTTGTTTATTTCTTGCCAAAGAATTGAAAGAGCGTAATTTACTGAAAATTCTATGTTCGCCAAACGATCTTTTTTAAAATGGAAAAGATAAGCATCAGATGATTTATCAGAACTAACACCCACCCATACAGTGCCAACCGGCTTTTCTTTCGATCCACCTGAAGGACCGGCTATTCCTGTCGTAGAAATACTATAGTCTGCCGAAGATATTTTTTTAGCTCCTTCTGCCATTTGAATAGCAACTTCTTTGCTAACAGCTCCTTTATCTTTTAGAGTTTTACTTGAAACATTTAATACAGTTGTTTTCATAAGATTCGAATAAGTAACCATTGAGCCCAGAAAATAATTAGAAGAACCAGAAAGAGATGTGAATTGAGTAGCTATAGCTCCTCCCGTACATGATTCAGATACTATCAGAGTCTTATTTTCTTTAATCAAAGCCTCATGAATAGCTTCTGCTAAAGATCCATTCTTAGAAGGAAAGATGTTATCTCTAAATTCCCTTATTAATATATTTTTAAGCTCATCTAGCTTTTCTTTTTTTTCCTTTACTGAAAATCTTATTTGTAAAGTTCCAAATTTAGGATATATACCTACTTGCACATCTTTGTTTTTATTTAAGAACTTTTTTATAACAGGATCGACTTTTGTCTCTGATATCATACATAAATTAATATGATCAGAGTAACTCTCAGCACAAGGAAAGTTTTTTTCTAAATATAAAAGAACCTGCTTTTCAAACATATTTTTCATTTCTAAAGGTACGCCGGGCAGCACTATCAAAGTAGAATGATTTTTAAAAATGAACCCAGGAGCTGTTCCAACTTCATTTTTTAAAGTTAAAACACCTTTTTTTTCCATCTCTTGATCATCTGAGTTCAGATTATATATTTTCGCTACAACTTTTTTAGTAATATCATCAAAAGTAGGACCTAATCCTCCTGTGCAAATAACGATATCAGAATTTTCAAGACTGTCTTTCAATCCTTTTTCAAGCTCTTTTTCATCATCAGGAAAAACACTTTGTCTATGTATGTCATACCCTTTTTCAGCAAGTTTATTAGCTATAAATGCTGAATTTGAATTAATTGTATGCCCCGATAATATTTCATTACCGATAGCAACTATTTCTATTTTCATCAAACAACCTTTTTATCTATCGGAAATAAAGATATCAAAAGAAGCCAAATAACTCCTATCGTAATATAGCTATCAGCTATATTAAAAACAGGATAAGAATATCCCCAAAAATTAAAATTAAACATATCAACTACATGTCCATAAAGAACATAATCAAGTATATTTCCGATGGCTCCTGAAATTATTAAGAACAAAGGGAAATTTCTTCTTTTTGCTTTATTAAAATGAAAAAGATAAACGATTAAAAAAAGCACTATCATAATTCTTAAAAAAAATAAAAATTTTCCGTAAGAAGAAAAAGTTCCCCAAGCAGCTCCAGTATTTGCTAGATAATTAATCGAAAAAGTAATTCCGAAAAAATCCTTAAAAACCCCAATCCCTCCAAATGGATAGAAGGGATGGAGCCAATTCATCTTAGGTAGATTATGAAAAACATAATATTTGATCGACTGATCAAATATTAACAATATCAAAACCCCTAATAAATATTTATAAAAGCCCTTTTTCATATTTATCCTGAGCATCAACAGTCATAACAGCATATGGAATAGCGTCCAATCTGGCCTTAGGAATTTCTTTCCCTGTAATATCACAAACTCCATATGTTCCTTCATCTATTTTATCCAGAGCTCTTTCTATCTGCTTTAAAATAGTGTATTCCTTATTAGAAACTTCTAAGCTGATTGTTTTATCAAAATCGTCAGTACCTTCATCTGCTTGATGCTGAGAATATCCTTTCGAATCTTCCGTATCTTTAACACCTTCTGCAGTCCCTTTTATTGAATGCTGTATCTGCTCTTTCAAAACTAACAACTTTTTTTTATACTTTTCTATATCATTATTTTTCAATACCATGGATTTTACCCTTGTTAATTATTCTGTTGAAAACACATCCCTTTCAGGAGTGGCTGTTTCTATAGCCTCTTTTAGATCATCAATATCTTCAAATCTTTTATATACACATGCATAACGAATATATGCAATTATATCCAAACCTTGAAGATGCTGCATTACCATAGCTCCTATTTCTCTAGAATTAACTTCTCTTGTCTGTTTAGCTATTACATCTGCTGTAATATGACTAACAACCAATTTAATTTGATCATGACTAATTCTTGAATGATAAGAAGCCGACTCAATTCCTCTAAATATTTTTTCCTGAGAGAAATCTTCATAAGTTCCATCTCGTTTTTTCACTTGGATAGTTAGATCTACAGTTTCAAAAGAAGTGAATCTTTTTTGACATTTCAAACATTCTCTTCTTCTTCTGATAGCACTCGAATCCATAGCCGCTCGTGAATCGGTAACCTTTGATTCTTCAAATCCGCAAAAAGGACATCTCATGTATTTCTCCTACAACGCTAAAAAGAAAATAAATAATTCGTTACGTAATTTTTGTGAACAAAAACTTAGAAAAATATTACAACAATTTGGTAATAATCGAAAAGACAATCATTCATATTTTACATGTAAGAGCTTTATTCTAAGCAACAAATAGCATTATTATATACGTTTTTATTTACCAAATTTATTTTTTTTCCTTTTTCCAAGAAACTGTGGATATGATAAATTATCATCTAGTTTAAATATCTAAAAAATATCATGAATAATAAAAAAGATTTCATTTCATTAATTTTATTATCTGGCGGCACTGGAAACAGGATAAAAAGTTCTATACCTAAACAATATTTAGATCTTTTTGGTAAACCAATAATAAAACATAGCTTAGATTTATTTACCTCTTTAGAAAACATACGAGAAATTATTGTTGTATGTGAAGAAAAATATAAATATTTTTTTAACAACAATAAAGAAATCAAGTTTGCCCTGCCTGGGAAAAGAAGGCAGGATTCTGTAAATAATGGATTTGAGAAAGTAAATAAAGAAGCTTCTTTTGTCTGTATTCATGATGCAGCAAGACCTTTTTTACAAAAAAAAGATTTTATAAAGTTAATAAAAGAAGCCTCTCTCCATAAATCAGCAACCCTGGCAGTAGCAGCCACCTCCACGATAAAAGAAGCCAACTCCTCACTACTAACAAATAAAACTTTAGATAGATCTAACCTTTTTGAAGTACAAACACCTCAAATAATTGAATATAACCTATTAAAAAAAGGTCTAAAATATATATCAGAGCATAACCTTACAGTTACTGACGATACTTCAATAACAGAACTTTTAGGAGTACCTACAAAAATTGTTTTAGGGTCTTATAGTAATATCAAAATAACTACTCCCTATGATTTAAAATTAGCCAAATTTTTATATAATGAAATACAAAATTAAAATAGCATACGACGGTACATCTTACAATGGATGGCAAATTCAAAATAATGAAAATACTATACAGTATTTCATAGAAAAAGCTTTATCTACCGTTTTTAGAAAAAAAATAAAGATCTATGGAGCAGGTAGAACAGATGCAGGGGTTCATGCTTTAGGGCAATATGCTCATTTTAATGCAAATGAATATGATTTAAAAAAGTTGCTTCATTCTTTAAACGGCATCTTACAAAAAGATATAAGAATTTTAAAGATAGACATAGTAGATGATGATTTTCATTCAAGGTTTAGTGCTAAATCTAAGATTTATCACTATCATTTGAATACATCCTCTTACCAATCCCCTTTTAAAAGATTCTATTCTTATCACACAAAAAAAGATCTAGATCTTGAACTACTTAAAAAAGCTGCTAAAAAGTTTGTAGGTTGCTACAATTTTTCTTCATTTGCAAACAAACAAAATCAAGGATCAGCAAAAAATAATCCGATTAAAACGATCAAAAGATTAGATGTTATTATCGAAAAGACTGATATCAGATTAGAATTTGAAGGAGATGGATTTTTATATAAAATGGTCAGAAACATTACAGGCACAATATTAGCTGTAGCTGATAAAACAATTAAGTTAGAAGATGTTGAGACTATTCTTTCTAAAAAAGACAGAACTAAAGCACCTGCTTTAGCTCCGTCTCATGGACTTTTTTTAATAGATGTCATTTATTAAAATTATTTTCTATATCTTCTAAAGACTCAAAATGAATAACCTCTTCTGGTAGAGTCTGTATTTGAGGATGCTCTTTGCTACAAATCAATATACTTAAGGCCGGCGTTTGATTTAATGCTTTATACCCTCTAATACTATCTTCAAACCCTATAATCTTATCTTCTTTTTCTGCATACAAACTTATAGCTTTAAGATACGATTCAGGACTAGGCTTAGGCTTATCATAATCTTCTCTAGTTATCCAATGAGGTATTGTCTTCAAAACATCAGATCTTGTTTTAATAAGATCTATATGAGATTTTAATGAATTGGTAACTACACATCTTTTAATATTTTCTTTCTCTAAAGAAAGAAGAAGCTTTTTAACTCCAGGCATTAGTTCTATTTTTGCAGAAATAAGCAATTGCATATAAATTTCTTTTTTAAGTTCATATAATACTTTCCAATTAGGCTCTTTTTTAAAAAGTTTTGGGAACTTAGCATAAATAGCTTCTCTAATAGCGCTATCACTATAATGAGCATAAGAACAATACTCATTAAAGCTCCAATCAAGATCACACCCCATTTTTCTACATAAATCAATATAAGCTTGATAATGAATATGCTCTGTATTAACTAACAGTCCATCAAAATCAAACAAAAATAGCTGAAACTCTTGTATCCACTGCATAACCGCTCCTTATAAAAGATTTAAATTTATATAACCTAACTTTTCTTTTACAGAAGAAAAAAAGGATTTGACTTAGTAAAAAATAATTATTAAAAAGAAAAAAAGCATACTAGTATTTTATATGGAACAAAAAACAAATACATTTAAAATAAATTACCTATTTTTTGGGTTTCCTTTATTATTTTTAGTAGCTACTTCTATTTGCAATATTTGTCTTGTTGAAAAAATTTTAGAAGGTACTCGGTTATTTTTTATCGTTTATGCTATAGGTCAAGCCATTTTCGAATACGCCATTTTTATAATACTGGCTAATGTAATAGAAAAATTTCTTCCCAGATGGATATTTTTCACTTTTATTAGCATCTGTTTTTTGTTTTTCATCACTCATCTTGTAGATTTCATACTACTTAGGATTTTAGATCTTCCTTTTTGGGATGCATTAAGTATTTGTTTAGAAGAAACATGGAGCAACTTCTTAGAAATGCTCATTTTATCAGGTCTTCCATTATCTGTTTGGGCCATATTATTTTCATTTACCCTTTTCTTGCCATTCATCGGAATGCTTGCATACAAGCTTTCAGATAAACTCATAAAAAGAAAACATCTTTATATCAAAACAACCCATTTCATTTACATTTTCATATGTTTACCTATGTCTTTATTTTTATGGGATTATATAGCATCTCCTATAATCAATCCTGACATTTATCTATCATATGAAAAATCTCTACCTTGGAAAGCTACCTTTGTAAAAGAAAAAATTAGAACCATTCCCCTTTCAACATCTTTGCAAAAACTTGTTTCTGAGAAACACGCAAAAAAAACCATAAAAAATCTTCACCTAACACCTTTGCATAAACCAAACATTTATCTTTTTGTAGTAGAAAGTTTAAGAAAAGATTTTATAACAGAAGAGATAGCTCCACATTTACATGATTTTAAAACAAAGAAGATTTCCTTTAACACATCTCTTGCCAATGCTAATAATACACAAAATTCCTGGTTTTCTATTTTTCATTCTAACCTGCCTTATTATTGGACACATGCAAAAGATTCAAAAAACCAGTTAGGAAGCCTTCCTTTAAAAGTGCTAAAAGACAGCGGCTATAAAATCAATGTATATACATCAGCTCAACTTGCTTACTACGGTATGAAAGAAGTGTTGTTTGGCAAAGATCTATATCTTGCTGATCATTATCATGACCTGCAACAATCTGGAACAAAAGAAGCTCATATAAATGATAAAAAAGCCATTAACATGATCGCTTCAACTCTCAAAAACAAAGAAAATCAAGAAGGTAATGTTTTTATCATCTTTTTTGATTCTACTCATTTTAATTATTGCTGGGCTCAAGATCATGAAATAAAATTTAAACCCATCTTAGACGAGTTTTCTATTTTATTTACATCTCCTTCAAAATGGAACATAGAACTATTAATCAACAGGTATAAAAATTCGATTAACTACGTAGATTCTTTATTTAATTCTTTCGTACAAACATTAAAAAAACAAAACCTATACGATGATTCTGTTATTGTTTTCTTAGGAGATCATGGAGAAGAGTTTTACGAACATGGACATTTATATCATGCATCTGACTTATCTAACATACAAACAAGTGTTCCTATTTATTATAAATTTGGAAAAAACGACTTTTCAATAGACACCCAAATGACTTCTCATATGGAAGTTTTCCCAAGTATCCTCGATTATATATTCGGAAAAAATCCCATAGCTAATTTAATGCACGGAGAATCTATTTTCAATAAAGAAAAATGGCCATACATAGTAACAGCCAGGTATAACGGTAGTAGAACACCTTTTGAATTTTTTATTCATAACGGAAAAGAAAAGTTAACATTAAGATTCAATAAAAGAAGTAATATTTACAAATCCACATCGTTAGAAGTTTTATCTATAAAAAACATAGATGACAATACTAAATTATTGCCACCTGGTTCTATAAATATTAAAGAATTCAAACCTGCTATAGATAAAATGCTTAAATCTAATTAATTATCTGATTTTTTCTATATATTGTTCTATATTGTCTTGCTTAGGAAGTTCTAAAGCTAGATCTCTAATCTCCAAAGCTCCTATTTTCCTAGAAACATAATTACCCTTCTTATCAAAAACAAGAAGTGTCGGCATTGATGAAATTGCAAACTTGCGACAAAGAGCAGGATACTTATCTACATTAACTTTAAAAATTTTCACATTAGAACCGACTTCTTTAATACATTTATTTAAAATAGGAGAAATAGTTTTACAAGGCATACACCAATCAGCATAAAAATCTACCAGAACAGCTACATTTGTATTTTCTAACTCTTCTAATAAATGTTTAGAGCTTGTTATCTCAACAACTTCATATTCAATTTCATCTTCTTGTTTTGTCACTTGTGTATTCAAATTAGAAATCTGTTTTTTCTCTAAGAATCTTCTTAAATCAATAGAAGCCTTAGCTCCATCTCCAGCAGCTGAAATAGCTTGTTTATAGAAAGGATCTGTTATATCTCCAATAGCAAAAACACCTTCCTTAGAAGTCTTTTGTCCATTTTTAACAGATATATACTGATTTTTATCCAATTTTAGCTGTTCTTTAAATAGATTTGTATTTGGAGTAGAACCTAGAGCTAAAAACACACCTTCAACATTTAAAATTTTAGTTTTTTTATCTATGTTAGACTTAACAACAATACCACTTAAAAGATCATTTTTTTCAGATAGTTCTATCACTTCACTGTTGTAGAGAATTTCCACATTTTTAAGTCTTTTCAACTGCTCTTTTTTCTTATCATCAAACCCCTTAAAAGAATTTTTACGTACTACGATATATAACTTTCTGCAGATACTACTTAAAAACAAAGATTCTTCTATGGCTGCATCACCGCCTCCTACTATAGCGATATCTCTATCTCTATATAACAATCCATCACAAGTAGCACAAAAAGACAACCCTTTCCCTATTAGCTTATCTTCATTAACAAGGCCTAAACGATTTGGTTTTGATCCTATAGCAATAATACAAGACAAACACTTTCTTTCTTTTACTTGTTTCGTATTGATATCTTTGGTAACAATCAAATAAGGATATTTAGAAAAATCTACACTAACAACTTCTTCTTGAACTATTTGACAACCATTATTTAAAGCTTGCTTTTTAAGTCTTTGTGTAAGTTCAAGACCTGATATTTTAACCTCTCCTGGCCAATTTTCAATTTGCAAAGACTTTGTTAGAAGTCCTCCTGGAATATGCCCTTCTATTATAAGAGGAAAAAAACCACTTCTAGCTAAATAAACTCCAGATGTCAATCCTCCAATACCACCACCTAAAATAATTGAGGAATAAATTTTTTCATTATTATTTTCAGCAAAAACTTTTTTATTAAAACAAAAAAAAGATGATAACATTATTAGAAGAATTAACATTTTTTTCATAGAAGACCTCTTAGAAATTATTCTAAAAAGAATAACATTTACACTATATACAAGGATAGAAAAAAACTTGATTTAACTTAAAATTAAATAAAATATCTGAAATGATTTTTTGTTAAGACTTTTATTTAGAAAAATCCACGCTCTCAGCTTTTGTAATAGCTTGAACAAGATTTTCTTCTTTTATCTTCAATTTGGTTTTACTTTCTTTCAGTTGATTTTCGAGCTCTGATATCTTTTCTAAATGAACAGCTATTGCATTTTCGATCAAATCCTCTTGATCACCTTTTCCAAAAGAGGTGTCACATTTCGCTTTTTGAATATCGAAATGGCCAACTGCTCTTTCTTTATCCAAAGCTAATTCTAGTGACTGTATTTCCCAATTATGACATAAGATGTTACTTTCTATTTCTTTGATTTTAAAAGTCCAATAGCTTTTAGGAGAAATTATTTTCTGAACGTCTTCAGACTTCATTATTAATAAAGCTGAAATAGAAATAATGATTAATTCTAAAAAGAGGTAAAACTTATTATTAAATATTTTTCTTTTCATATCATTTTCTCTTTTTTATTAGTTAAGTTTTATCACAAAAAGAGAAAAATTTCAACATTCCTCTAAACTTTAGAGTAATCAAAATAGCTTTACATCGTAAAGAAAATTTGAACCGTGACATATATCTTAAAACACATTAAGATTTACGAAAACAAAGTTGAGTAATCCTCAACATAAAGAGGTTCAATGGAAACAAGCGAGTCTGGATTTAGTAAAATCCGATCGTTTTTTTGGCCTATTCACCGGCAAGAGTTAGTGAAATTTCTGCCTATGTTACTTCTCTTTTTTTTAGTATCTTTTAATTATCATTTTCTAAGAATAACCAAAGACTCTTTAGTCCTAACATCTACAGATGTTGGTGCTGAAATATTACCATTTTTAAAATTATGGGCAATGCTTCCCTTTTCATTAATAATGATATTTTTATTTACAAGGGTAGCCAATAAGTTCAATCGAGAAAATATTTTTTATATAATGATAAGTGTTTTTTTAGTTTTTTTCTTAATATTCATATTATTTTTATATCCTAAAAGAGAAATGTTATATTGCACCTCTTTAAGCCAAACACTTCATAAATTTCTACCTCCCGGCTTAAATGGATTTATAGCAATAATAAAATATTGGATGTTTTCACTATATTATGTGATGGCAGAATCTTGGAGCACTATTGCAGTATCTATTCTTATCTGGGGTTTTGCAAACGATGTTGTCAACGTAAAAGAAGCTAAAAGATTTTATGCTCTTTTTGGAATAGGGATTAATTCAGCAGGAATATTAGCAGGTAAATGTGGATCATTTTTATCTACATATATAGGAAATACAAAAACTAATATTCATCCTATTGCAACATGGCTTGGAGCAAAAAGTTCTTGGGATCAAACTCTTATCATATTTGTAGGCACCATTTTAGTTAACGGCATAATAATAATGGGCATATATAAATGGCTTCATATTTATATATTTCCCAAACATCGACTACAAAAAAACATAACAACTAACAAAACCAAACAGTCTTTAAGAAGAAACATCAAATATGTTTTAAAATCTAAATATCTTGTATATATATTAACTATCGTACTCTCTTATAACATAGTAACCAACTTAACTGAAGTCTTATGGAAATCTCAAATAAAAGCTTATTTCCCACATCCTGGAGATCTTACGAATTATTTAAGTAAGGTTACTTTTTCTATTGGAATAACAGCTACTATAGCTTCATATCTTGTATCAGGAAATATCATAAGAAAACTAGGTTGGAAAGTAGCAGCTTATATCACTCCTATAATTATCATATTTACAGGAATAGGCTTTTTTTATTTCCTTTTTCTTAAACAATATGCTCCTCAAGCAAACAACTCTATCATGTTACTTGGGATGACTCCAATGGCACTTGCTGTCTTTTTTGGATCACTGCAAAACTGTTTAAGCAGAACTTGTAAATATACAGTCTTTGACGACACTAAAGAGATGGCTTTTATACCACTTTGTGATGAAAGCAAGATAAGAGGTAAATCGGCAATAGACGGCATAGGTTCAAGACTTGGAAAAGCAGGAAGCTCTCTTATCATGCAAATACTTTTAATATTTTGCAATGTTACATCAGCTTGCGCTCCTTTTATACTAGGAATCATAATACTGATAATACCATTTTGGTCTTTATCTATTAAATTATTAGGAAATCAATTCGAAAAGATATCAAAAGATCCAGATTCTTCCATACAACCTGATAAATTATCTCCTGCAAAATCAACTTCGAATTAACTATTTACTTAAACGCCCTTCAACAAATTCTTTCATAGCTTCAGAATGAAAGCATCCTTTTTGTAAAAAAGTTTGCAAACCTATTTCTACATATTTTTCAAAAGGAATATTTTGTACACTTTCAAACCCTTCTAATCTTAAAAGGCCAAAAGATTCTTCATCTATACAAGCTAGTTCACCTTTTACTGTAAATCTAAAATTGCCATAATGAGCATCTACATATCCTGTTTTTTCTATAAAACAACATATTCTACGAGCTAAATCTATCTGCTGATCTTCTGACATATTTTGAACGATTTCAGATGTTTCTTCACCAGACAAAACATCCAACTTTTCACAAATCACGCAATATCGAGAAAAAGGTTCATCTATATCTTCTACCAAATCCGGATACTCTAATAAAAAAGAAAATGGGATCTTAATATCAAGACCTTCTTCTTCTGACATCTTTTGCATTCGTTTACCCATAATAGGTCTTAATATTCCATCCAATCTTTCTGTTGCGACTAGATGTTCTTCATATTGAACACGATGTTTCATAGGAGAAGTTCTTTTGAGAATTCTTTCGTCTTTTTCTAAAACACCAGGAGAGAGTACTGTAAAATTTCTAAAAGGAAGATCTTCTTCTAATCCGATAAAAGGGTTAGCGTTCTTTTTAAAAGGATTTTTTGAAATAATCTCTTCAGACAAATATTTTTGAAGCTCTTTATCAAAACCCAAAGATTGATATATATCAAAACTAGAATCTATTGACCCTTGTAATTCAGTTAAAGTCACATCTCTATCAAAAGAAGAAACTGAGGGAAACGTACTACCTATGCCCATAACATTAAACCTTTATTATTAATAAGTAAGTTCTAAAATTATAACACTTTTATAAATTAATTTTTACTAAAATTATTTTTATAAACTAAACTAATAATTTTAAAACAAAACACAATAGTAATAATTAAACAATTTTATTAATGTTTTTAACTTAATTTTATGATAAAATTGAATTTAATCAAAAAAAGATTTATGCTATGGTTTCAACAATATCTAATAGTTTACCCACAAAAGCCCAAGAAGAGTCGTCAAGAACTGATCGAAAAGAATACCGCTACGAAACAAAAGATTGTGTTAAGAACCAAATTAAGTCTATTGCAGCCTATTTTACTGTCATAGGAATATGTTCTTTAGCAAATTTTTCTATATACAAAGCAGTTCAACACTTTGAAAATGACGATTACTATAATGCAACGCTTTATACTTTTTTATCAGGAATATCTGCCTGTTTAACAATAGCAGCTCCATTCATAGGAGCTTTCATATCTAACTAAAGATAATCTCTCCTTTAAAAAAAAAGACAGCTTGAATTTTAAAGAACTGAAGCTTTTATGCAATACATACAAGTACGTTCTACAACAAGCTTCAGTTTTATTTCTCAGTATATTTAAAAAATATCTCTGTCACTTAAAGACTTGTACTCTTTATATTTTCTCTTTAAATGCTCTTTTAATTCTTCATGCAACTTTTGAGCTTCTTTTGGATGTGTCTTTTCTAAATATTGATAACGAATCTGATCTTTTAAAAAGCCTTCAATCTCAAATGTCGGCTCTTTAGAATCCAAAACAAAAGGATTTTTGTTTTGATCTATCAAACGTGGATCAAACCTATAATTAAACCAATAACCTACATCTACAGCTTTTTTCTCTTCTCCTTGCCCTTGACACATCCCTGCTTTTATTCCATGAGCTATACAAGAAGCATAAGCAATTACCAAAGAAGGCCCTTTATAACTCTCTGCTTCTTTTAAAGCTCTGATAACACCTGACATATCAGATCCTAAAGTTACAGAAGCAACATAAACATTGTTATAACTAGCTACCATCATCCCAAGATCTTTTTTAAAAGTTCTTTTCCCTGAAGATGCAAATTTAGCTATAGCTCCTAGTTGAGTAGATTTTGAAGCTTGTCCACCTGTATTAGAATACACTTCAGTATCCAAAACTAGGACATTAACATCATCACCTAAAGAAAGAACATGATCCAGTCCGCCATATCCAATATCATAAGCCCAACCATCCCCTCCTATTATCCACATAGAAGGTTTAACAAAAAGATCCTGTCTTTCTAAAATAGATGTTAATTTATTTGTTTTTTCTTTTTTAAGTTTATCTTTTATTTCATCTGCTATTGGCCGAGTTTCATCACCATTATTAAAATTTTCAATCCATTTATTAAATAATTCAGATAGATCTTCTGACACTTCTTTTTTATCTATAAGTTCTTTAACCATACGAGCCAATTCCAAGCGTCTAAAATTAACTCCTCTATATATTCCATAGCCATATTCTGCGTTATCTTCAAACAAAGAATTAGCCCAAGCAGGACCGTATCCTTTTTCATTAACAGTCCAAGGAATAGTAGGCGCCGAACCTCCCCAAATAGAAGAACACCCTGTAGCATTAGAAATAATCATTCTATCGCCATAAAGCTGTGTTAACAACTTCACGTAAGGAGTCTCTCCACATCCAGCACATGCTCCTGAGAATTCTAAAAGAGGTTTCTTAAACTGAGAACCGAATGTCGTATATTTATTAACATCGACATCTTTTTCAGATTGCTCAATGCAATAATCCCAAAGTTTTTTTTCTTTTTCTAAAGCTTGTTCAGAAGGTGTCATTTTAAGAGCTTTATCTTTGGCAATACAAATTTCCACGCATTTACCACAACCTGTACAATCCAAAGGAGACACTTCTATCGAAAACTTCAATCCTTGTAATTTTTTCATTTTAGGATCAAGTCCTACATATTCTTTTGGGGCTTTTTTTGCTTCTTCTTCTGTTAATAAAACAGGTCTTATAGCACCGTGAGGACAAACTAAAGAACATAAATTACATTGAACACATTGCTCAGGCATCCACTCTGCTAAATGAGTTGCAACTCCCCTTTTTTCATATTTCGAAGTAGAATTAGGAAAATATCCTCCCGGAACAAAAGCACTAACAGGAAGCTCATCACCTTTTTGCTCGTTGATAACATCTGCAACTTTTTTTATAAAATCAGGTCTATTATTTTCTATTGATCTTTCTTCTATTTTCAGATTTTTCCAAAAAGATGGATAATCTATTTTTTGTAAGTTTTCCAAAGCTTTATCAACAGCTTTTTGATTCATCAAAATGATGTTTTCACCTTTTCTTTTATATGCTTTTTCAATAGCTTGTTTTAATAAAGAAATAGCTTTATCAAAAGGAATTATGTTTGCTAATTTAAAAAATACAGCCTGCATTATCATGTTCACTCTGCCACCTAGCCCCACTTCATTAGCAATCATAGATGCATTGATGTTGTAAAACTGAACATCGTTTTGAGCTATTGCTATTTTCAGTTCTGCAGGTAATCTTTTTTCCATTTCCTCCAAAGACCAAGGAGAGTTTAGAACAAATATTCCTCCTTTTTTGATGCCCTTTAGAAGATCATACTTATTAACATAAGAAGCATGATGACAAGCAATATAATCAGGTGTTTCAATAAGATAAGTTGATTTAATAGGAGTATCACCAAATCTTAAATGTGAAACAGTAAGACCTGATGATTTTTTAGAATCATAAGAAAAATAACCTTGAACATATTTATCGGTATTATTTCCAATAATCTTAATAGCATCTTTATTAGCTCCAACAGTACCATCACCACCTATTCCCCAAAATTTACATCTAACAACATCTTTAGCTTCCGGATCTATTTTTTTATCTATTTTCAAAGAGGTCATCGTAACATCATCTTCTATTCCAATAGTAAAATGATTTTTAGGTTCTTTTTTATTTAAATTGTCAAATACAGAATAAACCATAGAAGGAGTGAATTCTTTAGATCCAAGTCCAAATCTTCCTCCAACAACTTTTACATTACTATTTACATTTTGAAGTACCGAACACACATCTAAATAAAGAGGTTCTCCAAAAGCTGCAACTTCTTTTGTTCTGTCTAAAACAGCTATTTTTTTCACCGACTTAGGAATTACCTTCAAAAAATTCTCTACAGAAAAAGGTCTATACAATCTAACTTTTACAAGTCCTACCTTTTCCCCTTTTTCTACTAAATAATTAACAGTTTCTTCTGCTGTTTCAGCTCCAGATCCCATCATAATAATAATATTCTCAGCAGCGCTATGCCCTATATAATCAAAAAGGTGATATCTTCTACCTGTTAATTTAAAAAGCTTGTCCATCTCTTCTTCTACAATTTTAGGTACATTATTATAAAACTGATTACAAGCTTCTGTTACCTGAAAATAAATATCCGGATTTTGAGCACTTCCTTTAAGATAAGGATGTTCCGGGTTTAAAGCTCTAGATCTATGTCTTTTTATAGACTCTTGATCTATTAAAGGTTTGATATCTTCATAATCTATTTCTTCTATTTTCTGAACTTCATGAGACGTTCTAAATCCATCAAAAAAATGTACAAAAGGAAGAGATGATCTAATAGATGATAAATGAGAAACAAGTCCCATATCCATCACTTCTTGAACAGAATTAGCACATAGCATACAAAAACCGGTAGACCTTGTAGCCATAACATCTTGATGATCACCAAAAATAGATAAAGCCTGCCCTGCTATTGCCCTAGCTGACACATGAAAAACAGTAGGCAAAAGTTCCCCTGCTATCTTATACATATTAGGAATCATTAATAAAAGCCCTTGAGAAGCTGTGAAAGTAGAAGAAAAGGCTCCTCCTGATAAAATACCATGAACAGCTCCTGCCGCTCCCGCTTCTGATTGCATTTCAATAACCTGTACAACCTCATCAAAGATATTTTTCTTTTCTAAAGCTGTCCATTCATCTATAACTTCTCCCATTACACTTGATGGAGTAATAGGATACAAAGCACAAACCTCTGAAAATGCATATGCAATATGTGCTGCTGCCGTATTTCCATCCATTGACTTAAGCTTTTTCGAATTCATAACAAAATACCTTTGTTGGACTTTTTATTTTAATATAACATATGATGAAATTTTATGCTTGAAAGATAAGGAAAAACTCATGACAAAAACAATAAAAGCTATAGCAATCTGCGGAAGTCCTAGAAAATCAGGGAATACCGAAATTTTATTAACCTATCTTTTAAAAGAATTAGAAAAACAAGATATTGATACAGAATTAATTTGTTTAAGTGGAAAAACAATCACTCCCTGTAGAGCAGACGAGTCTTGCAGAAAAAATAAACTTACCCATTGCGCTTTAAAAAATGATGACTTTGCTCCTATTTTTGAAAAAATGAAACAGGCTCATATTATTGTTGTTGGAACTCCTGTTTATTTTGGTTCTGCAACACCAGAGCTCATGGCTCTTTTAGATAGAGCAGGCTACGTCTCTAGAGGTGGTCACAATTTTTTCTCTAGAAAAATTGGAGGTCCTGTAGCTGTTGCTACTAGAGCCGGTAAAAACTTCACTATTTTACAACTTATGCAATGGTATCTATTAAATGATATGATAGTACCTGGATCTTCTTATTCAAATATCGGTATTGCAAGTAAAGAAAAAGGTGATATAAAAAATGATAAAATAGCTTTTGAAACTATAGCTAAATTTTCAGACAATCTAGCTTGGCTTGCTAAAAAGCTTTATTAAAAACTCTCTACCAATTGTGAAACCAGCATATCGATACTGTTCTTTATTCTTTGTGGTAGATGCATTAAATCAACACTTAAAAATCCTCTTATTATTAAAGATATAGCTTCATCTTTAGAAAGACCTCTGCTCATTAGATATGTTATTTCTTTATCTGCTATTTTCCCAACAGCAGCTTCATGAGACATTTTAATATCTTTTCTATTACCTATAAGCTCTGGAATAGCATGTATTGATGCATTATCATTTACGATAATGCCTCTACATTCAAGATGAGCTTTTATCTTATCTTGATTGCCTTCTAATATTCCTCTTGCAAATATCTTTGAGTTGTCCGACGCTACCACTTTTGAAATAGCTTGAGCATTAGAATTTTTACCATTTAAAACAATTTTACTACCAATATCAATTAAAGATAATCCCTTCCCATAAATAATATTGTTAAAAATAGCTTCACAATTATCTCCTTTACATATAGCTTCCGGACTCATTTGCAGATCTTTAACATGAGACATTAAAATATAGTTCGAAACAAAACTCGCATCTTCTTCTAATAATACTACACTTCTTGGTCTAACTTTTGTCGTCTTTGACCAGTTATGAATCATTGTGAAATTTAATTTAGCTTTTCTTTTAACAAAAATCTCAGAAATACCAATATGCTCAGATTCATTAATATCAGGACAAACAGAACATCCTGAGATAATATTAGCTTCGCTTTCTTCTTCTAAAAAAATAATATTATGAACTTTTTGTTTTGTATTACTTTTAGATAGAGCCAAACATGCTTGTAAAGGAATATCTATTTTACAGCCTTTAAAAACTCTAATAAAATATCCCCCACTTATATCTTGAGCATCTTTTGTATATTCATCTTTTTCTTTATCAACCAAAGACCAGTAATATTCATGAAGCCAATCATATTTTTCTAAAGCTAAACATATATCTAATATTTCTAATTTATCTTTATATTTACTATTTAAAAAAGAAAGTACGGTACTATGATCGACATGCATATAACTAGCTGAGGCTTTCTCGATATCTTTTTCAAAACCAACATCAAAAGCAGCTTTTTCAACATCATTAGGTATATTATTCATTTATGCTTTCCTTCGCAGTGAACACAAACGTTATAACCGCTTTTTTTTATTTTTTTAAAAATATGTTTGGGTTTATTGTAACAATGAATCTCTCCATTTACTAAAACACATGCTTTTTTCGTCTTAACATAATCTAATATATATCCATTATGAGTTATGATAAGACAACTAGCTTTTTCTCTTTGAATATATTCATTTAATACAGACCCAACTAATGCTAAACTCTCAATATCAACTCCTGAATCTATCTCATCTAATATTAGAACTTTTGGTTTCATTAAAAGAAGCTGCAAGATTTCAGCTCTTTTCTTTTCTCCTCCGGAGAAATTAACGTTTACATCTCTTTGAAGGTGATCTTGCATGTTTAATTTTTCTATTAAAGCTTCATCTTCTTGTGTTAGATCTCTTTTAGCACATATTTTAAGAAGCTCTTTAAAGTTCACTCCAGCAATTTCTATAGGTTGCTGAAAACCGATACCAATACCAAGTAAAGCTTTCTCATCTACTTGTTTTTTTGTTATATCTTCTTTATCTAAAATTATTCTTCCTTTTGTTATCTGATAAGAACCTATTCCCATAATAGCTTTTATTAAAGAAGTCTTACCGCTTCCATTAGGACCAAAAATAATATTGCATTCTTTTTTTTCTACCGATAAAGAAATGTTTTCTAAAAGAATTTTAGAATCAACTTTTACAGAGACATTTTCAATACAGAACATAAATTTATAAACTTTTTAAACTTGTGATTCATAATATAAGATTTAAAAAAAGATATTAACAAAAATGTTTATCTAAAAAAACTTTGAGCATATTCCCAAACTTTTTCAACAGATGATCTGTTCATAATAATACCTTCTAATCTCTTTTTATCTAAATAAGATGAAGACCATTCAGAAATATTATTATCCTTATGTACTTGAATAGCAGAATAAATATGATTTTGAAAATTATACAAAGCAAAAGAACTAATTATTGTTCTTACTAATCCCCAAAAAGAAGGAAATAAGAATACAAAAACAATCTGAGTTATCGTTACTATCAAAGCTGTTTTTGGATAATGCATATAAACTTTATTAGTAATAGCATTACTTATTTTCATAACATCTCTAAAACAAGACTTATAATCAGATCTTTCAAAATGTTTCTTTATATGTGGCAACTGCAAAAAAACGGTTTTACTAACATCTAAACCTAAACCCTTGATATTTTGTGAAGTCCTCTCGGCAATAAATTACCGAGCATCCTAAGATGCAAGAGATTCCTGCTTCACAGCAAAGGCTTGAATTTTCTTTATAGAAAACACATTGGCCTTTTTCTCCACAGGCTTTAATTCGGGCGCTTCCCGCCCTATTATTTCTATATTTTTAGCCGCATTTATATCTCTATCATGTATTGTTTTACAGATAGGACATTCCCAATATCTGTCTGCCAAAGAAAGAGATTTGTTTTTATAGCTGCAACTTAGGGTT
>Ga0233447_1000680_pt1 | contig 35070 bp, 36 predicted proteins | sample SI_124_October20_3_FD_183014 | JGI IMG/M metagenome (GOLD analysis project Ga0233447, IMG submission 183014) | Seawater microbial communities from Saanich Inlet, British Columbia, Canada - SI_124_October2016_135_MG | ecosystem: Environmental > Aquatic > Marine > Inlet | place: Canada: British...
CTTCTTTAGTAAGACATCTAGTTTTCAAATAGAATATTTGTTCTTCATCAATTTGGGCAACAGATGCAGAGTGGGTAGCTTTTACATCATTGGTAAAAATTTCTAATCCAGGAATGGCATCAGATTTTGCATCTTTATCCAAAAGAATTGAACGACCAGACAAAAATGAGTTTGATTTAGCAGCATTTTTTTGAATTCTAATCATTCCCTTGAAAAGAGATTTTGATTTATTTCTAAGAATAGATTTTTCAACGACTCTACCTTCGGTTGCAGGGCTTTCATGATTAACATTAGTTTGAATGTCAAAAGATTGTTCATTATTTCCAAAAATTACTTCTGAATCATTAGATGATGCACCAGTACCATTAAGGAAATATTCTATTTTGTATCTAGACAGCATTGAACCAAATAAACCAGAATACCAATTGACTTTGGCATCTTGAGCTAAATCTGTTCTTCGTGTTGAAAAAGATACTGCATGTTGATCAATCATTTGTAAAGTTGTAACATCTAGTTGTGCATTTGCACCAAGAGATGTATTCATCAATTCTAGATATGCTTGTTGAGTTTGAATATTTGGAGAATACAATTCCTGTACGATTGTTGCTTTACTACTTTCATCTGCAAAAATTATATTTCTTGAAATTGTAGAATGACCATCTTCAGATAGACAAGTTAAGAAATGAATTGGTTTATCGACAATCAAATTACGCGGGATGTGAATGAATATGCCTGAATTAAAGGCTGCATTGTTTAAGGCAGTAAATCTATCTTCTTCAGATTTTGAAGCCTCTAGTGCTTTTTTTACTAGTTCGGAATTATTTTCTATAGCATCAGAAATTGAAGAAATTACTAATCCTTTTGATTTTAATTCATCAGGAAGATGGATTTTGTGAATATTTGTTCCAATTTGAATAATACATATTTCATTTTCTAGTTCACCTAATCGTTTTGTTAGGAAACTAGGAATTGTATCTGTAGTGGATGTGGAAAGAGATACTTTTTCTGGATCCATTTTTTTTGCATCAGTATATTTATTGTAAAGTGGAGACATTTCCATCGGTAAACGATCATAGACAGACAGTGAATTTTTTCTATAATCTTTTAGCCAATCAGGTTCGTTTCTAGATGAAGAAATTTCATCAATGTGACTTGTGTTAAGTTTTGAAAGAAGTTCTTGAGACATGGTTAATCAAAATTAGTTTTGGGAAATTTATCCCACTGAATCATCCATTTCTAGTTTGATGAGTCTATTTAGTTCAACAGCATATTCCATTGGTAATTCTTTTGTGAATGGCTCCATGAAACCATTGACAATTAGAGATAGTGATTCTTCTTCTGTAAATCCTCTAGTCATTAGATAGAAAATTTGTTCATCACCTATTTTACCAACAGTTGCCTCGTGAGTAATTGTTGCATCTTCTTGGTTAATTTCCATGTAAGGATAAGTATCAGTTTTTGATGTGTCATCTAATAGTAATGCATCACATCTTACAGTTGATTTTACACCAGTAGCACCCTTTGCCACATTTAGCATTCCTCGGTAAGTAGAACGCCCATCCAATCTGCTTACAGATTTTGATGTAACTTTAGAAGTAGTATTTGGTGCCAAGTGAACCATTTTTGCACCTGTATCTTGATGTTGTCCCTTACCAGCAAAAGCAATAGATAGTGTTTCCCCATATGCTCTTTCACCCATAAGATATACTCCAGGATATTTCATAGTTAATTTACTGCCAATGTTTCCATCAATCCATTCAACTGTTGCACCTTCATACGCATAAGCACGTTTAGTTACAAGATTGTAAACATCACTACTCCAATTTTGGATTGTAGTGTATCTTAATTTTGCATCTTTGTGTGCAACTAGTTCAACAACTGCAGAGTGGAGAGATTCAGAGGAATAAACAGGAGCAGTGCATCCTTCAATGTAATGTACCTCTGCACCTTCATCTACAATGATTAATGTTCTTTCAAATTGACCAATATTTTCTGCATTAATTCTAAAGTACGCTTGTAAAGGCATGTCAATGTGAACACCTTTTGGAACATAGATGAATGAACCACCACTCCAAACTGCACTGTTTAATGCTGCAAATTTGTTATCCTCTGGAGGAATAATTTTACCGAAATATTTTTTGAACAATTCGGGGTGATCAATTAAAGCTTGATCAGTATCTAAAAACAAAACACCTTGTTTTGCTAAATCTTCTCTTAAACTATGATAAACAACTTCAGACTCATATTGTGCACCAACTCCAGCCAAGAACTTTTTTTCGGCTTCTGGAATTCCAAGTTTGTCAAATGTTTTCTTGACATTATCTGGAACGTCATCCCAATTCTTCTCTACCTTATCAGATGCTTTTGCATAATAGTAAATATTTTGAAAATCAATAACACTTAGATCACCACCCCAAGTTGGCATTGGTTTTTTCATGAAAATTTCATAAGAACGTAATCTAAAATCCAACATCCATTGTGGTTCATTTTTCATTTTACTGATTTCAATAACAGTATCTTTTGTCAGACCTTTCTTACTAAGATGAACATACATCTCAGTTGAGTCTTTGAAATCATACTGGGAATAATCCATGTCAAGATTTTCAGTAGCCATGCAGAAAATAACCCCGTTATATTATAAATACATGAGGAAAGATAGGCATAGCTAAATAGCTTGAGCTAAAATTTTAAAACGCTAAACAAACTTGAGTGTAAAGTAGAGAATTGGAAAAAAAATCATTAGTTTCAGCTGTGAGTATTGGTAGTGTATGTATCGTAATTTGGATTTTATTTATGGCACCAAATCTAACATCATCTCCAGATATCTTAGAAATTACAGCACGTAATGTTGGAACAATTCAATTTGCAGATAATGTTGGTGATGAGTTATCAGTTCCAACAAAGATGGTTTTTGAGTGGAACAGGGAAGTTGTAGAAGAGAAAGGACCCAATGTAATTATTCATACAACATATCATTACAAAGACATACTCACCGATGAAACATTTTGGAAAACTATGCTTGATGAAGAAGTTATGAAATCATCTAGAGAATACATTGACAAACCAGGATATTTTATGTTCCCAAGTAACCTAGAGAAAAAAGATTATCACGTATATGATGTAGGAGGGACAGTGATGAAATATTCATTTGAAGGAGTAGAAGAAATCCAAGGAATTGAAGTATACAAATTTTCAGGAAAAGTAACATTTGATGTTTCAGATGTGTATCCAGAATTTACTGACCAAATTTTTGAAGAGTATTCTGCAATTAATTATATTGATCCAATTACAGGTATTGATATTTCATTTTCAGAAGAATTTACAGACTATGCAATAAGAGACGATAAAAAAATAGTAGTGTTACATGCAATAGATGAGTCTACATTATTTTCAGAGACAATGTTGGTAAACAATGTAAAACATATCCAAACATTATACTTTGTTTATTACAATCTTGTTCCAATTATTTTTGGAATAATTACAAGTAGTATTTTTATTGGAATATTTTTGCAAAATAGAATTAATGAAAAACGAAGAGAGTTGTTCGTTGTACAAAAAAATCTAGAAAAAGAACGTATCAAATCATTACAAGATCAATTAAAAAATGAGAAACTGACTGCCATAGGTCAACTTGCAGCTAGAATTTCACATGACTTGAAAAATCCACTTACAGTTCTACAAGGAAGTATATCACTTGCCAAGATAAAGCCGACAACTGATCTTAATGAAATGTCTAAAAGAAATGATAGAATGGAGAGAGCAGTATCACGTATGAGTCATCAAATTAACAATGTTTTAGATTTTGTCAAGATAAAAGAACCAGTCATAAATGAAGTTACAATATTATCTATAATTAATTCAACATTAGAACATTTAGAATTACCAGCAACAGTTACCATACAAAAAGAAGGGGTTGATTATACATTAGAGTGTGATTCAAATCTTCTTGAAATAGTTTTTGTAAATATCATTACCAATGCCATTCATGCAATGGATTCTTCTGGAATAATCACAGTACGTACTACAGAACAAGTAGATCATGTTACAGTTGAAATTGAAAATAATGGCCCTGAAATTCCTAAAGATATACTAGAGCATATCTTTGAGCCTCTATTTACAACTAAAATGACTGGGACAGGTTTAGGACTAGTTAGTTGTAATACAATCATCAAACAACACAAAGGTACAATCACTGCACACAACGATCCTACCAAATTTGTAATTAAAATCCCAAAATAATCAGATTAATTCAAAGCTGAAATATTTGCAGCTTCTCTTAATCCTGAAAGATATGCACCATTAACAGTTGCAAGATAATCAACATAGGTTGCCTCTCCTGCAAAAAATACTCTATTCATCACCGGTTTTGCCAGTGCAGTATAATCTGCTTCAGTTGCACCAACCCCTATGTAGGAATACGCTCCTCTAGCAAAAGGATCAGAGGACCATTTGGTCCTAACATAATCTGTTGGCTGTAAAGTTTCATCACCATACATTTTCTCAAGTATGCTCATGAGATCTGCAATAATTTCATCATCAGATAATTGTTCTAATTCACGTGTATGATCACCTACAGTGAATCCTAAAAGAATGGGCTTACCAAGTCCATTAAGATTAAAAATTTCCCACATTGGACTGCCATCAGGAGAAACATAATTCAATAAAGTTTCATCATCCCAGAACATATCATCAAAAAGAAGATATAGTTTATTCATTGCCCCCATTCCAATCCTGTCTATTGCTTTTTGTTTGTCTGCAGGTAAAGGAGGAGAAAATTCCACATCTCCAGATTTTAATACCCCCATTGGAAGTGTACTGATTGCATATTTTGAATTAAACTCTCCTTTGTCAGTAGTAACTGTAACACCTTGTTCATCATAGGTCACCTTAGAAACAACATGTTCTAATTTTATATTCAAATCATCATCAAGAGTATCATAAATTTGAACATAGCCTTCAGGAAAAATTACCTCTGAACCAATGATAGGTTTTCCAATGTCAGTCCACAATGATAAATCATATGCATCTGCAGATTCCTCATGTTCAAGGGCAGTGTTAATCATAAAACGTAATTGGTATTGTTGTTCAGTAGACAAATTTTTTAGTTTTACAAAACTGTCTTCAGCAGCCTTTACAGAAGAGTCCTGATTTGTTGTTTCAGCATATATCCATCTGTATTCCATAAATTCAGCATACATTGATTCAACTTCATAATATTCATCATCTTCAAGCCACTGACCATCAGCACCCAACAACACGCCACTATTCAAATCAGTTTCAAATAATTCAATTCCATTTTCTTCTGCAATTTGAGTAATGGGGTTATCAGGATTATTTCCATGAATCCATCCAGCACCCATATCAACTGGTATTCCTGCCTCATCCCAATACATAGTCCAAGTTCTACCGCCAGTTCTATCACGTGCCTCTAAAACCAAAACATCAAATCCTTCAGAATCTAGTTTGTCAGCTGCTGTAATTCCCGACATTCCAGCACCAATTACTATCACATCATAAATTTTGTCAGTCGAATCTTCAGCATTCATGCTTCCACCACGCATTGGAACTTGCGGAATTTCTCGTTCTATTGAAACAATTCCTTCTTTAATTAAAAATTGAATACCTTGTAGGAATGCAGTGTCATCTATTGTGCCATCTGCCCACCAACCTGCATTGTTTTTAATCCAAGAAGGAACTTCTTGAGATTCAGATGAAGATACAGTTTCAGTTGGAGGAATAGTCATTATTCCTTCTTTAATTAGAAATTGTATTCCTTGTAGGAATGCAGTGTCATCTATTGTGCCATCTGCCCACCAACCAGCATTGTTTTTAATCCAACCAGGAACTTCTTCAGCAGATACATTTTGATAAATACCAAATGAAATTAGTAATGCAATAATTACTAATCCAAAAACTACTTTAACCATACAAATATCCCCTCAAATCAGATCTTGTATTAATATTTAAGAATTTGAAAATGTATGAAATTTTGATATTCATTATGTAATATATTCATCAAAAATGCATAAAACTTTTGATAAAATCCTAATTTTACATAAAATCTCACATATGAAATAGTTTACAACAATTAGAGGTTTTTCAGAGTATCAAATGCACCTGCAACTGTATGAATTTCAGATACAACAAAAGGAACGTCAAATTTCTTTAATTCTTCAGATGTAAAAGTGCCAATGGAGATAAGAGAAATTTGGGAAAGATTGTTTTGCAGTTCTTCTTTAGAATAATCTTTTGACATAATTTCAAAGAATCCTCTAACAGAGGATGCACTAGTGAAGATTACACCATGTACTTTGTTTTGAGAAAATAATTCCCTAAATCCATTCCACTGTGTTGTGTCTTTGAAGGCACACACGTCATACAGGTGAAGTTCTACAACATCAATGCCAATTTTGTTTAGCAATTCTTTGAGAAAAGAGTTTGATGCACCACTGCGAGGAATAATTACTTTTTTTCCAACTGCATTGATTTGTGAGAATTCTTCTCCGACACCTATTGATGAGTGATTCTCAGGCTCATGGTTCACTTTAATTCCATAAGATTCCAGGGTTGTACTAGTTTTTGGACCAATTGACATTACAATTGTATTTGCAACAACTAGCTGTAATTGCTCAAACTTGCCAGTATTTTTTGCAGTATCAAATAATATCGTTACAGCCTTTGAGCTTAGAAAAACAGAATAATCAGGATTGGATACATTAACTAAATTTAAAAACTCATCAACAATTTTTTCACCTTTGCTGATTAATTCTATTGTAGGTAATGCAATTGGTGTTGCATTGTTTTGTTCTGCCAAGGAGATAAACTCTGCAGCATCATCTTTTGAGCGTGTAATTGCTATAGTTTTACCATCAAGCATTATTTCCAACCTATAATATCTGACAGATCAACAACTTTGCCAATTATAATATTTGTAGGAGGAGTAATTTTATTTTCTTTGACTTTTTTTGCAATGGTTGTAACGGTTCCTTTGATCATTTTTTGTTTAGGAGTAGTACCGTTTTGAATTACAGCCACAGGTGTTTTCTTATCTAGTCCACCTGCAATGAGTTGTTTGCAAATGACATCAATTCTAGATAACCCCATCATAATTACTATAGTATCAACTGATTTTGCCAATCGTTTCCATTTTACAATCTCATTTTTCTTTTCAGGGTCTTCGTGTCCAGTTACAAAAACTACAGATGAGGCATATTTTCTATGAGTTAAAGGAATTCCAGCATATGTTGCAGATCCTATTCCAGAAGTGATTCCAGGTACAATCTCATATTTTATTTTATGTTCTTTAAGAAATTCTGCCTCTTCACCACCACGTCCAAAGATTATTGGATCTCCACCCTTTAGTCTGACAACATTTTTTTTAGATTTTGCATGAATCACCATCAAATCATTAGTAGTGTTTTGATGAGTTGTATCATCACCTACGGCTCTACCAACATAGACTTTTTCAGTCTTTTTTGGAATCATTGAAATTATTTTCTTACTTACTAATCTATCATATAATACGACGTCTGCTTTTTGGAGTAATTCTACTGCACGTAGTGTGATTAATTTACTATCTCCAGGACCTGCTCCGACAAGATACACTTTACCACTCATGTTTTATTCCATTCCTCCACTTTTTCCCTCCAATTTAATGCAAGATCATTTACTCCTTTCTCGCATAATTCTTCGCCAGCACTTTTACCAATAGAATAAGGATCATTTTTGTCCCCAGTTGCAGTTACATGAATGGATTTTTTCCCATCAACAGAAAATGCAACTACATCAAGGGTTATTTCTGAACCATCAGATTTTGCATATGCACCAATTGGGAATCGACATCCAGAATCAACAAAATCAGATAATGCTCGTTCGGCCTCAATTTCTAATCGAGAAGTATGATCTTCAATTTTTTTTAACATTGAAATTGTTTGAGTATCATCTTCTCTAGTTACAATAGCAATTGCCCCCTGACCAGGAGAAGGTGAAAAATCAGTTATAGATAGTGGAGTGTACTTTACATCAACTCCTAATCGTGAAATTCCAGCTTGTGCTAATACAATACCATCATAATTTTCTCCAGATGCTTTTTTAATTCTAGTTTCTATATTCCCACGAATTGGTTTAACTGTTACATCAGGTCTCTTTCTACTCACTTGAACTGCACGACGCAAAGAACTAGTTCCAATTATTGAATCAGGTGCAATGTCATCTAGTGAAGAGTCATCTGAAGAAATAAAGACATCATTGACCACTTCACGTTTTGGAATACATGCCAATACAAGACCATCATCTAATTCAGAAGGAACGTCTTTGAGACTATGTACTGCAAAATCAACTTCTTTTTGGGCAACTGCTCTATCAATTTCTTTTTCAAAAATTCCTTTTTGATCAATTGTAAATAAAGGTCTAGTATCAGTATCGCCCTTTGTTGTTATGGTTTTAATTTCATATTCTGAATCAGGATTTACTTTTTTTAATTCTGAGATTACCCAGTTTGTCTGAGCTACAGATAATTGACTTCCTCGTGCACCAACTAGGTATTTCATTTTTTCACCGATTTTAGTGCAGTATGATATGCATCAAGTGTTTTGTTTAGATCAGATTCAGTATGAGCATCAGATAAGAATACGACTTCAAACTGGGAAGGTGCAATGAAAACGCCTTGCTTTAACAGAGATTGGAAAAGTTTATTGAATTTCTTTCCATTTGCATTTTTTGAGGTCTCATAATTTGTCACAGGCTTGTTTGTAAAGAAAATTTGAAACATGGATGCTGTGAAATTGATTTGATGTGGAATTTTCATATCAGTTGCCATATCATCAAGAGCTGTTGAGAATAACAAATTATATTTCTCAAGTTTTGAATAGAGTTTGTTTTTGAGTTTGTTTATAGTTTTAATTGAACTAATTGCAGCTGCTACAGATATAGGATTACCAGCAAAGGTACTTGCTTGATACACTTTACCTCCAGGTGAGAGTAAATCCATGATTTCTTTTTTACCGCCAACTGCTGCAATAGTAAATCCATTTGAAAGTGCTTTTGCCATCGTAGTGATATCAGGTTTAATTCCAAAATGTTCTTGTGCGCCACCGGGTGCAACTCTAAATCCAGTTACCACTTCATCAAAAATTAATGGAATGTTATTTTGTTTAGTGATTTTTCTCAAGTCATGTAAGAAATTCTTTTCAGGTAAAATTAATCCCATATTAGCTAGTATTGGTTCAACGATAACTCCAGCAATATCTTTATTTTTATTAATTGTTTTTTCTAAATCTTCAATGTTATTGTACTGAACTACCAAGGTATTTTTTGAGACTTCATCTAATCCACCATCAGAAACAGATATGCCATTATGTGCAGAACCAGATCCTGCTTTTACTAAAACAGAATCATGAGCCCCATGATAACATCCTTCAAATTTAATTATTTTTTTCTTTTTTGTATATCCACGTGCAAGTCTGATTGCAGTCATTGTAGCTTCACCGCCAGTGTTCATCAATCTTACTTTGTCAATAGATGGAAAATTACCAATGATTAGTTTTGATAATTCTATCTCAGATTCTGTTGGAGTGCAATACAGGGTACCGCGTGAGAGTTGCTTTGATACAGAATCAATGATTTCTTTTCTTCTGTGTCCTAAAAGTAACGCACCATAACCATTACAAAAATCAATTAATCGTTTATTGTCTGCATTCCAAATGTATGCCCCATTGGCTTTTTTTGTAAAAAATGGGTATGGCTCAAAATATCTAACAGGGCTATTGACTCCAGAAGGGATTACTTTTTTAGCACTATTGAATAATTTTTTAGAATTAGACATTAGTCATGTGTAATTTGGGTCATTATTATTCGTAATTTGAGGCCCTTTGGGCTCGAAATTTACCTCGAAATGCAAATGCTGCAATAATTGTTCCAATAAAGGGGGCACTCAGATAAATCCACAAATCACCCAAGGTACCAGATAACAGTGCAGGGGCAAGGGCTCTTGCAGGATTCATAGAAGCACCAGAAATAAAGGCTAAAAATAAAATATCCAATCCAACTATCCCGCCAATAGCTACACCACTAAATCCTCTTAGTCCTTTTGTGTATACAACATAAAAAATTACACCCATAAGCATTGCAGATGCTATAATTTCTACTGAGAATATCAAAAATATAGAGTAATCATAGTTTGGTGCATTGGCACCAATATTTGCAGCATCGCCAATAAACACTAAAATAAACATAGAACCTAAAAATGCACCAATAATTTCTGCTGTAAAATAATATACAACTTGAAGTTTTGTAATGTGGCCTGTAATGTAATAACCAATAGTTACTGCAGGATTAAAATGAGCTAGTGAAATTTTTCCAAAAGAGTACACTCCAATTAATAATGCAATAAATGGTGCAAGCGCAGCAAAAGGAATTCCCAATTCACCATTAAATAATTCAGCATCATAAACAATTGAACCAGTTGCAAAAACTACAAGAATAAAAGTTCCAATTAATTCCACAGCAAATATTTGTAAATTTGAATACGTCATGGTTAATCATTTAGAGAATCAATCAAAGTTAGAACTTTATTTTTAATTTGATCACGAATAATTCTTACTTGTTCTATTGGTTTTTCTTTAGGATCAGAAATATTCCAATCAAGTACATCATTTACAAACAATGCAGGACAGGATTCCTTATCCATGCAGCCCATGTTTACAGTTTTAAAAGAATCATCAGTCATGGAATCAGATAATTCTTTTGGGGACTGTATTGTTATATCAATATCAATTTCGTTCATCACTTGGATAACCAAAGGGTTTAGTTTAGAAGAAGGAGATGTTCCAGCACTTGTTACATTGAATTTATCTTTGCCATATTTTCTAAAAAATGCCTCAGCCATTTGACTACGACCTGCATTTTCCACACACACAAATAAGATATTTTTAGGCACAAATTAGCATAAATATTAGTTCATATAAATATAGATTGATATGAATGGGCTCAGTCTTTTAAAATGTATTTGTGATGAAACAAGATTTGAAATTTTAGAGTTATTACAAAAAGACAAAGAATTGTGCGTTAATGATTTTGTAGAGAAATTAAATAAAGATCAACCGCTAATGTCACATCATTTAAAGACATTAAAAAAATGCGGGATTGTTAAATCAAGGGATGAAGGTAAAAAAGCAATGTATTCAATATCAAATATGCAATTATCAGAACTAATATCAAATGTTACAAAAACAAGTAAGAAAATTCCAATTTTATGTAATGAAGATAATTGCTGTTAGAATTTTTCAGTTCTAACTACACCAATATCACTAACATAAAGAACTATAGCAAAGTTAGCAAACAGTGTTCTGGAGATTTCCTCAATTATGTCAGATAGTTTTTCTTCACGCATTATTACTTCAACTTTAACATTTTTTTCAGTTTGAAGTCCTTGTCCACGTAAACCACGTGCACCGTTTCCATCCACCTCATATGAGGTATAACCAGTGATTTCATGTTTTTTTAAAATTTCAATAATATTTTTTTGTGCAAGTATCTCACATGTGATTGTAAGTAATTTTACAGTGTAAAGTTTCATGTTAATCCATCAGAGATGTAATTGAATAAGTCTATCGATCCATCACCATGAACTAGAGTTGAAACAGCAAACATGATTGGAAGTAACACAATAATGTTGTAAGGGAATGTAATTCCTAATGCAGATGTGATGTAAAGACTAGGATTTGCTTGAGGTATTGCGTGTCGTAAAACAGCAGGTGCTGCAATAAATGAAGCACTAGCCAAAAGTAATCCAAACATAACTGCACCACCTAAACTTAATCCCATTACAGTTGCAACTAGTACGCCTATAATTCCATTAAATGTAGGCATGATTATAGAAAATGCAATAAGAAAAACACCTACTTTTTTAATATCACCTAACCTCTGTCCTGCAATTATTCCCATCTCAATCATAAAAATTACAATAGCTCCGGTAAACATTTCATCAAATACAATCTGGATTGAACCAAAACCATCTTCACCAATGATATAGCCTATCACAATACTTCCAAGTAAAATTACTATAGCTTTTCCAGTAACTGATTCATGTAATACTTGAGAGAGTTTTATTTTAGCTCCTTGAATGCCAGCATCAATATCAGAAGTATCATCATTTGTAAAAGACTGTTTTTTGACACGAATTTGTTTTGCAACTGCCATATTTGTTAAAAAGATTGCCAAGATGAATGCGACTGGTTCTAAGATTGCCAAGATAGCTGCCAAGTATCCTTCAGATGTCACACCTTGATTCTTGAGAAAAGATAAACCTACAGAGAAAGTTACAGCACCAACAGCACCATAAGTTGATGCTAATGCATAAGAATCAAAAATGTTGAATTTTCCTAATCGTCTTAAAATTTGATAATGATTCAAAGTAAACAACAATGAAAGACCAATTGCAACTAACATTGGAATTAACATATTTTCAAATCCAGTGTTTCTCATCTCTATTCCACCATGAAGTCCAATGGCTGCAAGAAGATAGATTGGTAAAAATTCAGAAATAGCCTCAGGGATTTTCAAATCAGATTTTATTCTAGCTGCAATTATTCCAAACAAGAAAAATAGAATTATCGGAGTAAGAAGATTAGATTGAATTAATTGTAATATGTCCATTTGAATAAATCAAAAAATTTTTGCTGGAATAAAAATCAAACAAACAGATGAATCAGATAAGTAAATCCAATTCCCATGGCAGCACTGCCAGGGATAGTAATTATCCATGAAAATACAATCTGTCTACTAACATTCCAACGAACAGCACGTTTTCTGCGTGCAGCACCTGCACCCATAATTGTGCCTGTAATTGCATGAGTAGTACTTGCAGGAATTCCAAATACTGCAAATACTGCAAGCATTAATCCACCACCAGTTTCTGCTGCAAATCCTTGGTATGGTTTGAGTTTGGTTATTTTTACTCCCAAAGTTTTGATGACTTTGTATCCACCAAAGAAAGTACCCAACCCCATTGCAGTAGCAGCAGCAAAAATTACCCATAGTGGCATTTCAAGTTCTGGAATCATTCCTGCAGAAAATAAAATTAAAACAATAATACCCATAGTTTTTTGCCCATCATTTGCACCATGAGTTAGAGCAAACCAAGCTGAAGAAATTATTTGTAATCTACCAAAAGTTTTGTTTACCACTGCAGGTTTGCGACTAGCAAATATTGTAATAATTAAACCAGTTAACAGTAGACCAACAATTACCCCGCCTATTGGTGCAATTACAATTCCTGCAAATACTTTTGTTAATCCACCATAAACTAATTTTTCAAATCCTAATCCCATAATTCCTGCACCCATAATTCCACCAACTAAAGAATGACTGTTAGAAATTGGTAATCCAAAGTAAGTACATAGAGTACTCCAACCTATTGCACCAGCCAAACCACCAATAATCATGTAAACTGTAATATCATCAGGGCTAACGATTCCTTTTGCAATAGTAGTTGCCACTGCAACACCAAAAACAAATGGTCCAATGAAATTCATAGCAGCAGATAATCCTACTGCATGAATTGGTTTTAGAACACGTGTTCCAATAACTGTAGCAACAGAATTTGCTGAATCATTAAAACCATTTACAAAATCAAAGATTAATGCAACAATAATTGCACCTATTGCTATCTCTATCATCTAATCATCTCAGGTATATTTTAAAACGATATCTTCAATGACATCTGCAACATCAACACATCTATCAGATGCAGTCTCCATTGTTTCATAGATATCCTTTAGCTTGATGATTTTGATTGCATCATCAGTTTCAAATAATTCTCGGATAGCTTCTCTATACAAATCATCTACAACGTGCTCAATATCACCAGTATTTCTACAATGTTGAATCATATCTTTAGGATTTTTAATTTTCTGTAATTTTGAAATCATGTATTGCACTTCTGTTGTAGCCTTGACTAGTTCATCTGCTATTTTCTCAGCATATGGAGGAGGAGTAGTGATTTTGTAGCTATACACTCTTGCTGCAATTCCATCCATGAAATCAATTACATCATCAATTTTTGATGCTATTCTTTGCATGTCTTCACGATCTAATGGAGTGATGAAGGTCTTGTTTAGTTCTGAAAAGATATCACGTGTTAAGACATCAGCCTCAGTTTCAAGTTCATGAATTTTTTGTACTTGTTCTGCATTGCTTAGGTCTGAGAATAAAACCACTACGGCTTCAGAGGTTTCAACTGCTTTTTTTGCTAAATTATCAAGAATCGTTAAGAGTTCTTTTTCATTGGATTTTATCCATGACAGCCATTGCCCCATGATTCATCACAGAGAGAATTAAAGATAAGGCTAGTGAACATATTGTATATTGTACTATATAGAAACAATTTCAAAAATAGATTTAGAATCGATCAGAAGTGTAGTGGATTAATACTAGTGAAATAAAAAGAAAAAAGAAAAGATTATTTTTTCATTGTAAATTCAGATGCCCATCGATCAGTATTTCTTAGATCATTGGTACTCTCTGTATTTGCTTGTTCAACACTAAACATTGTATCATATGCGGGATTATTTGGATGATATCCTTGACATTCAAGATCAAAGATATTCTCTAGTGCAAATTTGTTTTTGACATAGCTTTCTTCACTATGAGTATCTGTATCTACATCATAATTAGTCACTCTACAATTCACATAGTTGAATCCACGAATTACTTCCCCATCAGATACAATATCTACATCGACATCTACAAGAACTCTATTTTGAGTTCCAGCAGAATTTTGAAATTTAAGATTATTATCAACATAGTTGTAAAGTAATGGATAATCTCCAACTATTCCTCTTAATTCTAAAGTAGGATATGCTGCTTTTCTTGTAAACTCTGATGGAGTTTTTCCAGTAGATTTTGATTGTGTACTTCCAAAGGTGTATTCTGTTGCAGTAAGTACTTCACTTTGTTTAAACATTGAAAATTCTACAGTTTCAATACCATCTGCAAAAGTAAATGTTGTAAAAATATCTAATCCTTTGTCAGTATTTTGTATTGGTTCCAAATATTCATTTGAAATGTAATGTGATTTCCAGTTATTGCCTCCAAGTTCATCATAGTGTGGATTAACCGGAGATATTCCTGCACAAGTAAATCCAAACTGATTAACAATTACAAATCCACTCTTTCCAGTAAATCCCTCTTCCTTGTCTGTTTGAGTACTAATTTTAGCGTCATTTACAATACAATCTCTAAATTCAAGTCCCCTCAACACATCCTTACCATTAGTAAATTCTACTAGAGCATCAAAATCAAGATTAGAGGTTGAACCAATACCAGATATAACTCTAGAATTATCAATGGCACGATATAGCAATGGATAATAATCTAAAACACCTTCTACTGAAAATTCAGGAGTGTTTGGAGTTTCTTCATAAGCTGAAACTAGATTAAATACAGGAAATTCAATTTTTTCTACACCATCATCATAAAGAAATGTCACAGAAGTTCTCATTTCATTTGCAAAGATAAATCCAGATTCACCAAAATCAGTTAAAGATTCAGATGGTATTGAAAATATATTATTAGAATTTACTCCACTGCAGACAAAATCAATTTTATCAACAATTGCAAATCCTACCTCTTTGAAATAACTTTCATAATCATCAGAATCAAGTGTTTCAATTTGATAATTATCGACTCTACATGTATTGTAAACTAGAGAGATTACAGATTTATCATTTTTTATAAAATCTGCATTTACATCAAAATATTTTAATTGATAATCAAATGCATCATTTGAAAAACGATACTTGTATGCCTCATCCATTACTTCATGCAATAGTGGAGATTTAGTTACAACACCTTCTACTGAAAATGAAACTCCATTATTATCTGCAAAATTTTCATTCATTTCAAAAACAGGAAACTCATATGTTTCAACACCGTCTCTGAATGTAAATGTGAGAACAGGAGTAATATCACCAATCATGTTGTATCCTTTATCTTCTTCAGCAAATACATTTGAAGAATTAAATGAAACCAAAGATAGTAATGCAACAATACTAAATGTTGTAATGTTTTTTATATTTTTTAAAGTCATTAAATTTCAAGAGAGATATTTTACCTATAAGCTAAATGATGGTTCTCTATCAATAGAACATAGTAATAGATAGAAGAGTATATTCTATATAGAAAAAATAATTTGTTAAAACATAAATCTAGAGTTATCTGAATTATTATTCACAATTAACAATTAGATCATTTGAGGAATCATAGCAATTATCATTTTCAGAACCACCATCAATCACATCCATTCCAGATTGACCATAAATTACATCATATCCAGATTGTCCTTTGAGGATATCATTTCCAGCATCACCAGTGATTGTATCATATCCATTATTTCCATAAATAATATCATCACCATCACCACCAAAAATACAGTCATTTCCATCCAACCCACTTAGAATATCATTACCAGCAAATCCAAATATCAAATCATCAGAGGATGTACCCTGAAGAATATCATCATTAATTGTGCCTGTAATTAGGTTATAATCAGAATAAACATTTCCACATGCGTTTACTGTAATAGTTTGGAATGCTTCAGCAGTATTTCCAGCATTATCAAATGCAATCCATGTGACTTTGTTGACACCCAAAGAAAATGATTCAGGAGCATTATTCAAAATTGCTTTTATTCCACTATCAGAATCAGATGCAATTGCATCACCAATAGAAACTACAGTGTAAAGATTAGTTGCATCTAAAATTAAATCACTAGGAGCCATTATAGTAGGATCAATTACATCAGATGAAAAATCTTCAATGATTTCAGGAGCAATAATTTCAATCTCTTCAACAATTGATGGCTCTACATAAAATGGGGTTTCAAAAGAGTATATTTTATGAGAGGCAGAATCAACAATTAACAATTCTCCATTAACTCCTAATGCAACATCAGTAAGAGTTGTGAATGTTTGTTGATATGGTCCAAGTCGTTCAAAAATATTTAAAGATAAATCACCATCTTGTTCAAGATGTAAAATTTTGTTATTTGCAGAATTTACAATAAACATTTTCCCTTCAGAATCAACAGTTATCCCTTCAGGAGAAAAAACATAATTCATACCACGAAAAGGCATAGACTTTATCAAGTAACCATTAGAATCAAATTTTTCGACCTTACGATTTCCTTTATCTGTAACATAGATATCATCATTATCATCAATATCAATTCCTATAGCAGTAAGAAATTGACCAGTACCCATCCCACTAGAACCAAATGATAAAACAAAATCCCCATCAGAAGTAAATTTTTGAATTCTTTGATTTCCAGTATCTACAACATAAACATAGTTATCAGAATCAACGGCTATGCCGTATGGGTATTTGAATTCACCATTATGGGTGCCATAACTTCCCCATTGGGCAACAAAAGTTCCATCAAGTAAGAATTTCTGAATTGTATGTAAATCATGGTCTGCAACATAAACAAAATCATCATGTACTGTAATTCCAGAAGGATAATGAAATTCACCATCCAAATAACCGCTTCCACCCCAAGTAGAAACAAACTCCCCACTACTAGAAAATATTTGGACTCGTTTATTTCCCAAATCAGTCACATAGGAATTTCCAGCATCATCCACTGCAATAAATTGGGGATATGAAAAATGACCAGGAGTCATAATTCCAAATTCACCAAATTCAGAAAGAGGATCATAATCTCCAAGTGCAAAAGAAGATTGAACAGTAGAAATTGATAGTAAGACTAGAGATAGGGTCAAAACAACAGGCAGAATACTTGACAACAGATGGTCATTTCAGAATTTTGGTTTGATTATCAAAGTTAACAATTGTTAGATTTTTTGTCAACTTTATCTCAAAATGGTTTGTTTACTTCACGCGTAAACACATAGCTTGCAAGCCCAATCATCACAAGTACAAATGCGATTAGCACTCCAAGACTAAGTAAAATCGGAATACCACCCTCAGAAACACCAGTCATTAATTCTCTCACCAACAAAATGGTGTAAGTGACCGGATTTAGTTTTGCAATAACTGCAAGCCAGTTAGGTAGTAATTCCAATGGGAATAATGCAGGACTCAGCATAAACAGAGGCATTCCAAGAAAATTTATCATTCCCCAAAAGGTTTCTTGAGACTTTGCAGTAGCTGCAATCATTACAGAAATACCTGAAAAACCTAAAGAGAATAAAATAACAATTACCATAATTGGTGCAATCATTATAGGGTTAGGAAATCTAACACCAATTGCTAAAGCAATTCCAATAATCAAACTAGCTTGCAAAGCTGCAATCAAAGAAATTGCAGACATTTTTCCCAAAGCAATAGAAGAGCGAGAAATTGGAGACGTCAAAGCTTTGTTCATAAAACCATAACGTCTATCCCACAACGTATTGACACCACCAAAAATACTAGTAAAAATTGCAGTAAGGATTATCACTCCTGGTGCCATAAATTCAATATACTCCCCTGCAAATCCAACTGACTGGATTAATGGTTGAGTTCCTGAAAAAATATTTCCAACAACAATGATCCAAATTGCAGGTTGAATTAATCTAATTAAAACACCACTGCGTGATTTTTTGTATCTCTTTAATTCCCTCCAAAAAACAGTATAAGTGTCATACAACAAAGTGTTCATGAACGCAACCCCTTCATTTTTGCATGTTCACGTTTTCTGTTGAATCCAGAATCATCATCACGAATTTCATGTCCAGTGTAAGAAAGAAAAACATCATCAAGTGTTGGGCGTGTTAAAGAAATTGTAGTAATTTTAACATCAAGTTCAGAAGAAATTTGAAAAATTTTTGGAATAACTTGGGTTCCATTAGATACAAAGAGAGTTAATTTAGTTCCATCTTCAGTGATAGTTTTAACAAATTCAATTTCTTTAAGTTTAGGTAAGAAAGAATCATGAATTTTATTTTCATCCAAGATAATTGAAATAACTTCATTTCCCATTGCATTTTTCAAATTTTCAGGAGAATCAATGACTTGTATTTTTCCACCATCAATAATTCCCACTCGATCACAAAGTCTATCAGCTTCTTCCATATAGTGAGTTGAGAGAAATATAGTCATGTTAAATTCAATATGGATTTTTTTGATATATTCCCAAATCTTTCGACGAGTCTGAATATCCAAACCAACTGTAGGCTCGTCAAGAAACAATACTTTTGGCCTATGCAATAAGCCTCCAGCTATGTCTAATCGTTTTCTCATACCACCAGAATAAGTTACAACAGATTCATTTTGTTTATCAGATAATTCAATGAGTTCTAAAATATCATCAATTCTTTTGTTAATTTCTTTTTTTGGAATATGATTTAATTTTGCTTGTAATAGTAAATTCTCACGTCCAGTAAGATATTCATCAACTGTTGTTTCTTGTTGAACATATCCAATATTTTCTCGTACTTTTTTTGCATCATTCATCACATCAAACTCAGAAATCAAAGCTTGTCCAGATGTAGGTTTTAACAAAGTAGTAAGAATCATCATAGTGGTACTCTTTCCAGCTCCGTTAGGACCCAAAAATCCAAAAATTTCACCAGTTTTTACTGAAAAAGAAATATCATTTACAGCAATTACATTTCCAAATGATTTAGTCAAAGATTTTGTTTCTACAGAATACAACAATTTGATCGCATGTTTCAATTATAAATTGCTAAGTATTCAATTGATCCTCATAAAAAATTTAAAGAAGTGATTTAAAATCATAACATGAATGGATTATGTCAAAAATGTCACTCATCAAATGTAGAGATAACAGTTCAAGAAGGAATTCCAGTATGTGGAAAATGTTCTAAAAAAACAGAATAAAAAATCTTATTTTAAAAAAAGAAAATTAAGAGAAGTTATTCAATATTTTTGAATTCTTCTTTAGTCATTTTTAAAATGACTTTTTCACCTACTCCCCAAATATCATATTTGGATAGTATTTTTGAATGCATTAACCCGTCACTGACTTCAATTGATTCCAATTCCTTGGTTTCAGGATTTTTGTGTAATCGTTTCACTTTGCCAATTTTATTACAATCCGTATCAACTACTGGAATTCCGGTTCTAACTGGAGGTCTACTAAGAAGCAATGTTTTTTCAGAAAATTTATCAATATAATCTTCTGAAAGAAAATAATCTTTATTGAATCCTTGATGAACGGTTACGCCAGATACGGTAAGAGTGTCTTGGTTAATGTGAATGTGTTTGACTTTACCATATTGAATTCCTTCTCGATCAATGACTTTTTTCCCAGTAAAGGTGTCTGCAGTAGATATGTTATCAGGCATACCTTCTAGTTTTGTTGACATGGTACCAAATGATGAGATTTACTTATCACACCAAATATCAGAAATTTCTATCAATGGGGTTAAATTACTTGACTGAGGAAAAATCACGCATGAGTATAACTGAAGAAAGATTTAGACCAATCCTAATTACAAAGGGAAGAAAGACAGGAAAAGAGCATTCAGTGATGTTACGTGCAGTAAAGTATAATGATAAAATTTACTTTTCAAGGCACAAGCCAGATGGAGATTGGTTTCAAAATGCAATGGTAAATCCTAAAGTGAAAATTAAATACAATAATAATACATTTGTGGGAATTGCAAAAAAAATTACAGATGATGTATTGAATAAAAAAATTTCTCAATTAAAATATCCAGGAGAAGAAAGGTCTAATGAAAAAAGAATTGCAATTGAAATTACATTAGATTGATTTTTTTGATTTTACTAAATAGTAAATAGTTAATCCAGCAAAAATGGATGTAATTGCAATTAAAGGTAAAAACAAATCAAATCCAAAATTTCCAGATTCGATTGCAGATTCTGCAACATCCAAACTTTGATAAGACAAATCTTGGGATTCAGATGCCATTAATGGTGCAGATGCAACAGCAGATTCTGCAGAACCGTCTCTAGGGGCAGATACCATAATCTTTTGGGATTCATCAAAAGAGGATTCTAAAGCAGTATCTTGGATAGTAGTTTTTTCTTTAAATGAAGATGAAGATAAAGATAGTAATCCAGAAACTCCGGTTGCAAATGCAAATCCTGCAATCTTGTAAATGTATTTGAAAGAACGTACTAGAGATTTACTTTCCTTAGTTTTTTTAGATAAAGTAGGAGGAACAATTACAATACTAAACTTTGTTGCAGTGTAAATTTTCATATCTTGGGATTTAGAATTCTTTTCAATTTTTGAAATATTTACAACTCCCAAATCTTGTAGTTTTGTTAAATGGTACTTTACTAATTGCAGAGAAATTCCAGTTTTTTGAGCAATTTGATTAGCAGATAATTCTTCATCAAATAGTAATTGTAAGATTTCACGACTAGAATCATTAGAAAATATCTCTCCAAATGACTTTATTTTTTTATCATCAGTTGCTAAAATTTTGATTTGTTCTACAAATTCGTCATTATTGTTTTCAGATGACATTAGAAAAAGATGTCATACAGAGGAATATGTAAGTTGTTTGGTAAAATTGGAATTTCACTAAACCTTTTATCCAAAACTATCAAGGAATAGTAATCACTAAAAATCAAAAAGAGAGAGAAAAAATGAATCAAACAATAATAATTTCAATTGCAATAATCGTATCAATTTTAGGTACCGCAGGAATAATGTATGCAATTTTACCTGATCAAGTACAACAAGTTATGGATATCCCAGAACCACAAATTATCTATGTAGACAAATCTGTATCAGATTTATTCACGGGAACTGATGAAATTAAACAAATATCATCACAAAATGAACTAAAAGAAATTTTGACATCTTCATCTTTGTTTTCAGAGTATTACTATGATACCAGAGTAGAAAGAGAAGTTGTGTTTAATGAATCAGTAGTGGATTCTGCATCATCAGACGGAGTTGTTCCATTAGGAGCACCTGAAGCAAAATCATCAATACAATCAGGAACTATATCATATTCTACAACAAATGTTCAAGTGAAAAATGTAGATGAACCAGACTATCTCAAAAATGATGACAAATATGTCTACATCGTATCAAAAAACACACTATCAATAATTGATGCATATCCAGCAGAAGACGCCAAAGTAATTCTCAAAATTGCACTAGATATCGAATCACAATATATCCAAAACATGTTCCTAAATGAAGATAGACTAGTAATTTTTTACAATGGACAAAGTGAAGAAGAGACAATTTCAGAATTTGACTTTATTCCAAGAAGATCATATGATTCAGTTACTCATGCATTAATTGTTGATGTATCTGATAAAGAAAATCCTACAATTCTCAAAGACTATTCCATTGACGGTCACTATAGTAATGCAAGAATGATTGGCGATTATGCATACTTTGTTACAAGTAATTATGTCAATCATCAATTCCCAAGACTACCAGTAATTATGGAGGATTCAGTAAGAATCATGACTCCAGATGCATTTTACTTTGATAATGCTGAAAACTTTTCAAACTTTAACACATTAACTGCAATTGATATTTTTGGAGATACCATTAATTCTGAATCATTTCTCATGGGCCATACAGGTTCATTTTATGTTTCAGAAGACAATTTCTATTTAACATATCAAAAAATTATGCCAAGTGGATTTTATGAAAATTCTGCACAAGACAGGTTCTTTGAGGTTATACTTCCATTATTACCAAATGACATTCAAGAACAAATCAAATCAATTAGTAATAATTCATCACTAAATCCATCAATCCAATGGATGGAAATCTCAGAATTAATGCAAGAATCATACAACAAAATGGACAAAGTAACTAAAGAAAAATTATTTGAAAAAATCAAGGATGCATTAAATGAATACGATACAAAATCACAAGAAGATACAAGAAAAACAGTAATTCACAAAATTTCAATTGATGAGGAAAAAATAGAATATGTTGCAAAAGGTGAAGTTCCAGGCAGATTACTCAATCAATTCTCAATGGATCAAAGTGGAGACAGATTCAGAGTTGCAACTACAACTGAAATTTATACACAGTATGAAGGAACAATTAGATCAAATGCGGTCTATGTATTAGATGAACAACTTAACATTGTAGGAGAATTAGAAGATATTGCACCTGAGGAGAGCATATTTTCTGCAAGATTTATGGGTGATAGACTATACTTGGTAACTTTCCAGCAAATTGATCCATTCTTTGTGATTGATTTATCCTCTGATACTCCCAAGATTTTAGGAGAATTGAAAATTCCAGGATTCTCAAATTATCTACATCCATACGATGAAGAACATGTGATTGGTGTTGGTAGAGACACTAAAGAAATTGAAAATAATAGAGTCAAACAATTAGGTGTAAAAATTGCACTATTCAATGTAGCAGATGTTAGTAATCCCAAAGTTTTAGATGATCATGTAATTGGTGATGGGTCTACACAATCTGAAGCACTATACAATCACAAGGCATTTTTCTTTGATAAATCAAGAAATGTGTTATCAATTCCAATTAGTGCAGATGTTGATAGTTTAGAAATCAAATCAAACTCCAAGATGTTTGCACCAGAATACAATAGATGGAGTGGATTTTACGTATTTAATTTAGATACAGAAAATGGAATTACATCTAAAGGAACTATCACACATTCAGATAGTGACACAAGATATTATGGAATGAACAATGCCAGAACATTCTACATTGGAGATGTATTGTATACTGCATCACAAGGATATTTGAAAATGAATTCCTTTGATGAATTAGATGAAATCAATTCAATCAAACTTGAAAACACTGGTAAGTTCATAGAATATTTTGGTGAGGAAGAACCATTAATTGGATTTGAGACTCAATCAAGTGTTTCAATAGAACCAATGCCTGAACCAGTACGTTAGTTAGACCAAATGGACTATAGTAGTTAGTCCACGTCTATCAATTTCAACATCATTTTCCATCTCACTAACAGTTATGGTAAATGAAATGACATCACGTTGTTTTGCTTTTTCAGCATGTAATTTTAAATGAATATCCATATCCTCAAATTCTTGTTCAGATAGATTAGATTCATCAAAAGATGCACCACATGTAGATTCTATTCTAAATCGGTCATCTTTGAAATGATACCCTAGTTTCATTTTCCTGCCCTTTCTGCCATGGCCTCTAATGTGAACATCAATTATTCCAGGAGAAGTTTCAGTATAACTTGCAGTGTTATTTACAAAGACACCAATTTCCAGAGGCTTTCCAGCAGTAAATTCAGCCATCTTTTGAATCCCATCATTCATGACAACATCAATTGCTTGAATAGATGTGGCCACTTTTGCAATCCAGTTATTTGTTCTAGTTATAGTTGCATGAATTCCTGCGCGTCTTTTTTTATCCTCATCCTCAGGGAGTTTGTAATAATCCACCCATGCTTCATAATCATGAGAAATATCTTCGATAAAGTCCATGCATGTACGTTGATATGAATTCACATTAGTTGTTCTTTCAGACTCATCTCCAATTCTCATAGAGTCATCAGTCGGCATTGCCATGATACCAATTAATCAAAGTTCTAAAAAAACCAATCTTGTGAAATAATGATTATAATAGGAAATTAGAGCACCTCAAACTATGATATTTACTGAACTGACAACAGATTTACAAAATCAATTAAAAAGAGACTTGGCACAAATTAGATTTCTGTTAAAAAAAAGTCCAGCTATGGGATATAATAGAATAGTAGAGATTGGAAAAGAAGTAGGTAAAAAATACAATATCAATCTAGTTGTAAACTTTCCAAAACAAGGAAAAATTAATGAGTTTGAAATGTATGGGAAAAGAGACCTGAGTTTAATTGTAGATCAAAAAGTAAAGAGTTTTCCAATAGATAGAGAAATAATCAAACAAAAAGCAAAAGAGATTCTAGGAGACGTGCAAACCCAAGACGCATACATGTACGAAGACAAGGAAGGAGTCAGAATTTTTACAGAGAATTGGAAGATTGACATTTTACCTCACTCAGTTCACATTTGGACGGAGTTTGATGAGAAAGTAACAAAATTTTGTGATTGGTTAATGGAAAATGCATATTTGATGAAGAAAATAAATTAGATACATTCAAGCTCTTTGATCAAGTCTTGAGCTTCAGAATTTTTTGGATCTATTTTTAAAATTCTGTAACAACAATCTATTGCATCATCTTTTTGCTCTAAAGCCAAATGAACATTTGTTTTTAATCTCAATGTTTCAGCATCAGAGCCATTGAGTTGAAATGATTTTTCAAAATAAGGCAATGCCTGTTTGAAATCTTCTAAGATATAATAGATACTTCCCATTATGAACATGAAATCAGAATCATCAGAATAATCAGATTCCAAGTTTTTCCCAAATGTGATTGCATCAGCATATTCACCATCTCGGATAAATTTTTTGAGACGACGTTTTGGATGTTTGAACAGACCTACCATAAAGAATTCATTATTTTTTGAATAGTATTAACAATTTGAATGTACAAATCTCAAGAAGAGATACTCATGATTCCATTTTCAATCAAATATTGAATTCCACCTACAAAGGAGTTATCATCAATGGAGCCATCTGCCCACCAGCCTGCGTTGTTTTTAATCCATGCTGGGATTTCATTATTACTATTAGCAGAACCTTGAGATGTTGGAGGAATTTCCATGATTCCCTCTTTAATTAAAAATTGAATTCCTTGAACAAAAGAAGAATCATCAATTGCACCATCTGCCCACCAGCCTGCATTGTTTTTAATCCATGCTGGGATTTCTTCAGGTATGGTTTCTACTGGTATGTCAGGGACAACTACAGAACCTTCACCAGCATAAATAGGAATTGTAAATTCCAAATAATCATCAATTTCAGATGGAACTATTCCTTCAGGAGATAAGCCATAAATCCAAATAACATAGTTAGCATCACCAGGCTCTTCTTTGACAATAATATCAAGAGATGCCAATCCTGATGGAGAATACAAAAAGTTTCTACCTTCTTCTTGAGCAATTGATCTTAGAGGAGTCATATTGTCATCTACCACTAGAAAATCATATTGAACTTGATTCAAAAATTCAGTGTCATCATATTTACTGATAAATTTAATAGTTAATCCCATTTCACATCCTTGAACAGGATCTTCAGGACCATAAAACACGTATACTTGGTATTGAAAATCATGGGTTGGTTTCTTTATGCTAGTCTGTTTTTCATAATCAGTAACACATCCCTGTGATGAAAGTTCATCAGAAGTAGAAGTGATTCCTTCAAATGGACTTTGTAAAACATTTTCTCTATAATCTAATAATTCAAATTTGTATTCAGGTGGAGGAATTCCTTCTGACACATGTGTCAAAGTTGAAGCCTTAATGGGGAATGGAAAATCATCTACAATCCAAACGTCACTTGTAGCTCCACCTGTTTTCCATGAAATTAAAATAGTATCCCAAGTTCCTGAAGTAATTGTAATTGTTTCAAGTGCAGATGGGATTACTTGCTCTCCACCAATGTTTCCAATCTTTCCCCAAGATACATCTCCAAATTCTTTAGGTCCTTTTCCACCTTTACTTCCATCAGATGTTGCAAACGCAGACAACCATGCTACTGAAGATTTGAATGCACCTCTATAGACACCTAAATCTTCACTGCCACCAGTTGGTTCTGGAGCAATTTTTCCTAGTTCCATTTCACCAACAATTCGTTTATTGCCATCATAAACAACAACTTCAGCTAACCACTTAGTTTCACTGCCACTTTGAACATCGCCTTTAATCCACATATCCATTTCAAATTCAGTACATTCCTTGTAATCTACATGGCACATAGAATAAGAAAAGAAATCGCCGTGTTTGAGTCCCTCACCAACATACCATGTCCCTTCTTTATCAACACCGCCAGCTTGAGTTTGTGCAAACGATAAAGGAAAGGTTAACGAACCAAAAACTAACACTATGATTATTGGAAGTATGAGAAATAACGCTTTCAAATCTGAAAAAAATCAGCAAAACAGATAGTTAAACGTTATTCAATTTTGAAAAAATCAATGAAATAGGCAGAAATAATTCAAATAAGCAAATATAGAGGAAAATTTACTAAAATTTAGAAATGTGTGAATGCTCAAAAGTTCACTTGTATGAGGTAGAATTCAAGTTAGACGGCATGGCAGTCGTTCCAACTCACAAGAATTGTGGATTTGCACTAGATGAAAAACAATCAGACAAGTTCCAAAAAGAACTAGTAAAATCTTGGGGCTTTGAGCAAGATGACGATTAATTAAAAATAAAAGGAAAAAATGTAATTAATTTTTCAATTACATATCTTTAGTAGCTTCTTTACAAACGTCAGTATTACATTTGCAATCAGCACTACATATGCAATGGCCTTGCATTGCACAATCACATGAGTAATCAGGATCGCCGCTGTCAGCTTCGCATCCACATGCTTGATCTGTCATGAAAATCAGTAATTGTACTTGTTTTAAAAGGTTAGTACCAAAGCCTAGAATTTACTCTTTTGAAATAATTTCTAAGATATCATTACAAGAGTTTTGAACGAGTTCGGCTTGTTGTAAGAGCAAATTAGAATCAGCCTCAATATCAAAAGCAATCTTCAGAATATGTATAAGATCTTGCTGCCTACTCAAAGTAGATTTGATTTTTATGAAATTTTCTTTATTGACATAGCCCAGATAAAAATAACAGTCAGATAGCATAGAATTTTTTACAAAGAAATCATGTTTTTGTTGAATAAGTTTAGAGTGATTATTTTTTTCAATCAAATCAGAAAAACCAATAGTTGACTTTAACATTCTCTCAAGCAACGTAGGAGTTGCACGTTCAATTCCAACAGTTTGTGTTATGACAGAGAGATGTTTGTTAACAGGTGTTTTTTTAGATTTTCTAAGACAATCAAGCATATGAGTAGGACTAGGTCTTTGATGATTTAGAGAAGATAGTGCATCAGCCAAATAAAATGAAGCACATTTTTGCCAACACGGTCCAAACACATCAGAATTATTAATTGCATCTCTAGTTTTTTGACAGCAAAATAATGATTCAATAAGACTATTTTTTGCAAAGTCAGAAAAAAGAGATTCTCGTTTTTCATTAATTTTAGATAAGAGTATTCTCAAATCCCAGGATTCATCTTGAATTATTTGTAAATTATCATATTGAATGAGTTTTTTTGTGTTTGTCTCAGTTAAAGATGCATGGTGAAGTATTACAAACTCATTTTCAAATTCAATTAATTTTGTTGGTTCAGATTTTTCATCAAAAACAACAACATCATTTACACATGAGTCAAAATGATTATCTGAAATTTTACATCCTCTAATCCCAATAGGAAAATCAGACAGTCCATATTCTTGAATCATTTTTTTAAAATCCATGAGATCTAATCATGGTAAATTTTCTATAAAGGGAGTAACTCACAAAATTTTACAAATTCATGTAAACTCAAAACATTTCCTTTAAATTGAGATTGTGTTGATTTTTTATCAAGCTCCTATAGTGTAGTCCGGTTAAGCATTTTGGCTTCTCAAGCCAAAGACTCGGGTTCAAATCCCGATGGGAGCATTCAAAATTATACATAAAGACTCTTAATTGATCAAAATAGGAAATTCAAAGTTAGATGTTTACAGAAATAATGATGTTAGGGGGGTTATTTTGGTCTGCCACATATATCTTAATTATCAGAAGGGGCTTCAAAGAAAAGACATTTGGAATGCCTATGGTTGCACTTTGTGCAAATATTTCATGGGAGGCGATTTTTGCATTTTTTATGCCACACGATGCCCCACAACTTTATGTGAATTATATCTGGTTTTCATTAGATGCAGTAATTGTATTTCAATTTCTAAAATATGGGAAAAAAGAATTTCCAAATATTTCAAAATGGCAGTTTTTTGCAATCTTTGGATTAGGAATATCTATTGCAATTCCAATGATCTTGGCAATAAACTATGAATTGGAAGATAGTGTAGGGGCATACGCAGCATTTGGCCAAAATCTAATGATGTCCATATTATTTGTCACAATGCTAATCAATAGAAAAGGAATTGAAGGGCAGTCAATATACATCGCATTATTCAAAATGATCGGAACTGGTCTAAGCAGTTTAGCATTCTTTCTTTATAGACCAATTGCGCAAGACTCAATTTTACTTCAATTTCTATTCATATCGATTTTTATTTTTGATGTAATTTACACAGTAGGACTTTATCTAAAGTATAAAAAAATTGAATTACCTTTCAAAAGATTTTAGAAATTAGAATTATTTCTTTAAATAACAAAATCATATTGTGGTATTATTGGGCCTAAGAGAAATTGAATTAAAAGAAGAATATCGTTCAGACAGAAATGACATCGTAGCAGAATTTTTCTTTCCGTGTCTAGGACATTGTATAGAATATGATAGATGTGTAGATTTGTTATCCATTGAAACATTAGCCACAATAGCAATGGCATTCGAAAATTTTTCAGAAGGAAAAGCTAAAATCAGAATGATTACAGGTCATAGATTCAAAACTAGAGATTTAAATTTATTTACAAAATTATTTTCTGAAAAATATACAAAGTCATTCAAAGGAAAACAAATCAAAGATGTCAAAATACAAAAATTACAAAATATTGTGAATAATGGTCAGATTGAGTTAAAAATTGTAATTCCAAACTCAGAAGAAATAGCAGATTCGTTCTCAGAAAGAATTGGAATATTTAGAGATGATGAAGATCAAGCAGTAGCATTCACTGGAACTTCTAAAGAATCTTTTTCCACACAAACAAGAGATTTTGAATCAGTAGATGTATTCACATCATGGAATGATAAATCAAGAGTAGAAAGAAAAATGGCAGATTTTGAAGCATTGTGGGAAAATAAAACAAAAAATGTGGAAGTCTGTGATTTCATGTTTGCAGAAGAAAGCAATCTTTTGAAATATTCATCAGACTGGGTTGCTCAAGATTAAATGGGAAAAGGTTCATCAACTCTAGATTTATTTTCATAAAAATTCATTTTGTTAATTTTGTAGTAAATAACCTCTCCACGTCGTTCAATTACTGCAATTATTGGTTCTTTTCCCATTTGAGTAATTTCTTGAATTTTTTTTTGTAGGTTTCCCATCTTTTCTTGTTGGCCTTCATTAAGACCAAAAATTAAAAATTTTGCACCTTTCTCACCAAAATGACCTCTTTCATAGACTCTAAAATCAGAGCCAAAACCAAACCCGTCTTTTACAACATATCCACGATTACGTAAATCCCGATATATCAAAAATTTTGTTAAAACCTCAGAATCAGTTTTTTGGCAAAGAGACATGAAGGAGTTAAAATCAAATTGTTTTTTTCCTTTTTTTAAAATCAATTTTTGAGTATACAGTAAATATAGAGATTCAAATTGTTTGAGAAGTAATTTTTCTTTTTCAATTTCACCATACCCCTTTTTCTCTAATTCATGAATCATATTTTTATCAGAAATATTGGTTTGATCTGAAACCAATTCACCACGGACTAAAGGAGTATCATCCATAATGAAAAGAAAATCACAGGATTTCCATATAAGCATTGGAAAATACGAGTAGATACCTACTAACCGTTAAAATATGGGCATTTTTGTTTGAGATATCATGCATGGTGCCAATTATAGATACGGAAGAGGCCAAGTATTCACTAGAAAAGAATACATCAAAGGTAAGCCACAAATAAAAATTGCAAAATTTCAAGGTGGCAAAAGAGGCACATACCAGTATTGTGTTCAATTAACACTTAATGAAAAATTACAGATTAGACATATGGCAATTGAATCAACTAGATTGGCTGCAAACAAAACACTGGAAAAAACAACTGGTGAGACAGGCTACTATTCCAGATTAAGAATTTATCCACATAATTTACTTAGAGAAAATAAACAAATTGCAACAGCAGGTGCAGACAGAATTTCAGAAGGTATGAGAAGAGCATGGGGCAAAGCCACCAGTTTAGGTGCCAGAATCAAACAAGGTCAATGCATTATGGAATTATATGTAAACGGTGATGCCCATTTGACAGCAGCAAAAAAAGCACTACATGGAGCATGTGTCAAATTACCAGGAACCCCTACAATCAAAGTAGTAGAGTGGAATAAATTATCACCATAAATTTTCTAAAACAGGTTTCTTATTTTCAATAAGTTCTAAAAATTCTTGAAATTCTTCTTTTGTGGGTTCACGATTAAGAATTCTTTGTGATTGGTAGTAAAACGAATTATAAATTCGCCCTACAACAATACCTAAAACAAACGATTTGGAGTCATCAAGAGATGAAAGAGATTGAATCAATTGTTGAATATCATCTTTATTTGAAATAGTATCTTTGATTTTTTCTTCAATTTTCTGTAAAATAATTTTATCCATACCACATTAGAGATGAAATAGTTAAAAACAGTTTAATATCCAAATTCAACCTGTAGGATTGTTGCAGTTATAGTACAGTCTGGTTAGTACTCGTGCTTGCCAAGTACGTGACCCGGGTTCAAATCCCGGTAACTGCACCATTTGTTAATTTCTTGAAATCAATCCAGCTTTAATGATTTCTAATGCATCATGTGCCTTTTCAGGACGAGGTAATTGGATGGCAATGACATTGTCTTTCCCATATTGTGATTTAGGGGAAGAAAGTACCATCATGGAGACATCTGCAAGAATTTCAAAAAATTTAAGATCAGTTTTTGCATTGACAAGGAATTTTTCAGAAATATTAGCAATTGAAAAAGTTAAAAGAATTTCAACGAAAACATTTCCCAATCCATCTTGAATCACATTTAGATCAGTGTTAACAGAAAATGGTTGCCCCTCAATTTTGGCACGCATAAGATCATACTTTTTTTCATCAATTTCAATACACGCAGTTTCTTTTCCATCAAAATCAAAAGTTGTTATGCCATTATGAACTTGGTTCAATAGATTTTCTAATTCATCAGACATCTTTATCTTCCAGTGCAGGGATTATTTTATCACCAGCCTTTACCAAAAATGGAGAAATAAATGCAGTGATTATAGAAATTATACCTACTAAAGGGAATAAGAATGAGCTAACTGCACCAATATCCACACCAGCCTTTATGATTACAATTGAGAATTCACCTCGCGGTGCAGCTAGAGTGAATGCTGAGCGAAGTGCTTTGGTACGTTTTTGTCGAAATATTGTATTACCAATAAAATTAGAACCAAATTTCATTCCAATTGAAACTGCGATTAGAGCCAGTGCTATGAAAATATAATTTTCAAGTTGAGAGACATCCATTAAAGCTCCAACTGAAATAAAGAAGATAGCCACAAACATATCTTTAATTGGACTTGCAAGGAGTTTTGCAACCTCAGCAGATTTTGATTCGGCCACAAGAACTCCTGCCAAAAAAGCCCCTATTGCAACAGATAATCCCACAAGATTTGCAAACAAGGCATATCCAAAACAAAGTCCAAGAACACTAAGTAATAAAATTTCACGATGTTCTGCGGCTGCAACTCTGTCAATTAGTGGTGGAATTACACGCGTTCCAACAGTAAATGTACCTACAATCAAACCAGTTGCAACTAAAACCACTACAGCAATAGATTCAATGGAGACAGTTCCAACTAAAGCAATGGATTGTAATGAAGAAATTAAAATTACCGCAATTATGTCCTCTACAATCAGTATACCAAGAATAAGAATCGATGATTCTTTTTTGATTCTTCCCATATCTTCTAAAATTTTGACAATTATAGCTGTACTAGATACAGACAGAGCTGCAGCAATAAACAATGCATCCATAAATTGTAATCCAAGTGCACTAGCAACATAAAATAAAACACCCAGTGTTGAAAATAGACCAAGAGTTCCAGCTCCAACTGCAACACGTCCAATACTTTTGATCTTTGCATAAGGGAATTCAATACCAATTACAAAAAGAAGTAAAATAACACCAATTTCAGCAAAAAGATTCAATGTAGAAATATCAGATAATATCCCTACACTATTCAACACTCCAGAAGATGGACCACCTTTAGGTAAAATCCAGGACCAAATTGAGGAAAAAGGACCAATCAACATTCCTGCAAAAAGATATCCAATGATTAGCGGTTGTTTAATTTTGAAAAAAGCTAAAGTCACTATGGCACCAATAATCATGATAAAAGCTAAATCAGTAACAAAACTAGTATGAGGAAGTTCAGGAGTAATTTGTTCAATCAAAGTGTTCACAGTATTATCCAAGGAATTTTTAATTGTCCCAGAATCCAACTGAAGCAGGATATTTTGCATGCTTATAATTATAAAATTTGTTTAAAAATGGTTACGCATTAAGATTATAGAAATTAAAGAATTAAGATAGAAAATAAAATCAGGCTCAAAAAAAATTTAAAAACTTTAACCTCTTTATGCCCAACAATCATAATTCAAGTGCAGAGTGATGATTAGGTCAACTGAATGAAATGAAGAGATATGACCTGGGGTATCTGACTGCATAATTGGTTACATCAGAATTACCTGATTATTAATAGTACGGTACCATACTGTACTATATGATTCAATGCGAATTTTGTACTAGAGGGTTTATAGAAACAGCAAATGGGTTGGCTGAAAAAACCTTTCACGAGTTACTTCACGAACCAACTATTGTAAACAAGTAGCTCATTACATTTTTTATTTTCATACCCAACTTTTTTATCATTAAATTATTAATTCAAAGGATATGGCAGCCAAAGTTGTGAAGAAAAAAGTAATTAAAAAAATGGTAAAAAGAGAGCCAAGCCCCGCTGCAGTGTTAAAAAAAGTGGCATCAGTTTCAGATTCTAACAAAGCATTACAAAAAGAGATCAAAGTAATGTCAAAGATTTTTGGGGAAAATCAAAAAGTCCTAGTATCAATGAAAGGAATGATCGATGCATTAACATCAACATTAGAACATATTCAAAAACAATCAAAGCAGATCAACATTATAGAAGATGATACACAGAAATTATACGCTGGATTAAACCAAGTAAGAACGCAATCCAGTTTAGTCGATAAAATCAATAATCAAACCACTAAATTACAAGATGAAATTAACAGAATCTCAGAATTACAAAAAACAGCAAAACCTCAAGAGATATCTCAGCAAGTAGAAGACAGTGTAAATTCAATTAAAAATAATTCACAAATGATTATCAAAATTGCCCAAAGGATAGATGAGGTAAGAGATGATCTCAGAAAAGTTTCAGGTAAAACAGATTCATTTTTAGAAATTAGTTCAGAAATGGACAAACTAAAAAATAACATAGAAGAAATTTCAGGTAAAACAGCAAAACTAGATACAGGTTCTCAAATTATTGAAAGTCTCAAAGAAGAATTGGGAAGAGTTACAGAAGGAGTATCAGACTCTTCAAATCTCAGTTCTGAATTAAACGCAATTAAAATAACAATTGATGCAATATCTTCCAAAGCATCAAAGATTGATTCATTGGGAGGAGTGATTGACGGTCTAAAACAACAATTTGAGACTATTTCATCACAAGCAAATTCAGCAGATAATTTGAATTTGGAATCAATAAAAGATATTTCAGGAAAAATAGACAAGATTGAGACTGAAATTGGAGCATTGTCACAAAGAGCAGATTCCACTGCATTTGTCGGTGAAGGGCTAAAATCAGTTCAAGAAGAAGTGTCAGACTTTAAACAAAATGTATTTGATAAAACAAACAGTATTGAACAAAAAATAACTTCAGTTTCAGATGTACTAAAAAGACAAGATGCATCAACTATAGAATTTCATAAAAAATCTGAAAAATTGTTTGAAGAAATACAATCAGTAAAAAATGTCACAAACAAAGCATCAAGTGATTCATCTAAAGAGATGATGGCATTACTAAAACTTTCAGAATATCAATCAACGATTAGAATGAATTCAGAATCAAAATATGGAAATAGCAAAGATCTTGAAAAGATGGGTTCGCAGACTTCAGAAATCATCAATCTATTTGATAAAATTTCAATTGAGGCAGATGAAAAAATTCCACTCCCACACGAAGTAAGACAATGGGCAGTAAGTAAAATTTTAGATTGTGCAGACAAATGGGAAATTAGATTTAGTGATGTTTATTCAATTTTAACTAATTCCATTGGAAG
>Ga0233447_1000683_pt1 | contig 35013 bp, 37 predicted proteins | sample SI_124_October20_3_FD_183014 | JGI IMG/M metagenome (GOLD analysis project Ga0233447, IMG submission 183014) | Seawater microbial communities from Saanich Inlet, British Columbia, Canada - SI_124_October2016_135_MG | ecosystem: Environmental > Aquatic > Marine > Inlet | place: Canada: British...
TAAAAGTACATCATCCCCCGTCAGGAATAGTCTGCTCACAGCTTCAGCTGCGGGCTAGGATAGTGTCTTATTTTTTATGTCCATTTTTCCATTTTCACCTGAGGCGGAACAGTGCCATACTGCGTTCTTTAATTTTGACCTGATGCTCCTTGCAGAAGCAAAAGGGAAAACTGACAATTTGTTCTTGTTCATCATAGCTAGAAATGATAAATCCATCCAAATGAGGAATTAGCTTTCCTACTTCTTCAAATAGTAGTTGATATGCCTCATCCTCATCCTTGGATGAGATAAGCTTTTTTCCTCCTGAGTATAGAGTTTCTAATATCTTTGTTCGCTGGCGTTCTTTACCTAAGTGAACTGCATTTCTAATGTGATAAATAAGTTCAAATGGTTCAAGAGAGTCATTCAGGCAAAAAAACACACCTTCGGCGCATGTCTGTTCTTTTTTATATTGTGATGAATGTTGGTTTGATTTGAATATAATGATGATTTCTAGCCAAGAGCAAATGGTACGAATTTCTGCTATCAATCGAATGATGTTAGATGCCTCTGCCTCTACTTTGGATACAATTACCACAGTATGATAATAGTTATCACTCATTACATTGAGCATTTGAACAGCTTGTGAGCTGTCTTCTGCGGTTTCAATTGATATGCTTTTTTCAATTAGATCTTTTTTTATATGGTCAAGAAAGTTTTTCTGATGATCAACTAGTAATACCCGAAAGTTTTCTGACATAGTGTCTCCTCACAGAAACTCTGGTAAAAACGCATCAAAGCTAGCGAACAGCATGATAGGTAAAAAGGATATATCTAGAAAAGATTCTAAGACTTCTAGCCTGCCATGTTTATTCTACAACGTCTCTTTTGTATAAAAAACACCCGCTAAATACTCGAAACTGTCATGGATTATAACTACCTTTGTATATCGTAGAAGTGAAGCTTCCGTATTTCATCAAAAGAGTATTTAGAAGGCGTTTGTATAAGGAAAAAACAACATGATCTGAAACTCCATTCTTCTAAAACCAGTTATTCACTTCATGCAATTTTCTATATTTTCCACTCACAGATTACGCCTTCCATTATACGACGTATAAGCAAAAAATCAGTGCTTTTTTCTGTTCCTTCGCGGATAAGGAAAATATTTGACATCCCTCCCAAACTAACCTAAACTCACCCCATGTTATCTCGTGTTTACTCTTGCGCCGTTGTGGGTCTCGAAGGTGTCGTCGTCGAAGTCGAAGTTGACACGACGCGGGGTTTGCCTGGTACTGACATAGTCGGCTTACCGAACCAGGCTGTTAAAGAAAGCCGCGAGCGTGTTCAGGCCGCCATCAAAAATAGCGGTCTCCCCTATCCCCGCAAAAGAATTATCGTCAATCTCGCTCCCGCCGCCGTCCGCAAGGAAGGTCCCGCTTACGATCTTCCCATCGCGCTTGGCGTTTTGCTCATGCAAATGCTCGTCCCGCCCGGTAGCGTGGACGAAGCTATGGTCATCGGCGAACTTTCTTTAGATGGCACTGTCCGTCACTCAAAGGGGATATTGCCGATGGCTGCCGCCGCCAGAGAGCAGGGATTTAAACGGATATTTGTTCCCGAAGTGGACGCAGCAGAAGCCGCCCTCATCCCTGATTTGGACGTGATACCGGTTAAATCACTTTCTGCACTATATAAACATCTGGTCGGTGAAAAAAACATCGCCCCACACATCCCACCGATAGTAGACAAACTCCCCATCCCCAGCAATATCACCGACTTTTCCGAAATAAAGGGGCAAGAGCATGTAAAACGAGCCCTCGAAGTCGCCTCGGCAGGTGGGCATAATATGCTTCTTATGGGACCGCCCGGCGCAGGCAAAACTCTCCTCGCACGCGCCCTTCCCGGCATCCTGCCTGAGATGAGCGTCGAAGAAGCCCTCGATGTAACCCGAATCTACTCGGTTGCAGATCAACTCCCTTCTGATATACCACTGATGCAATTAAGACCTTTTCGCTCTCCTCATCACACGATTAGTCATGCAGGTTTGGTCGGTGGCGGTAATTGGCCGCGCCCAGGAGAAATTTCTCTCGCTCATCGCGGCGTACTCTTTCTCGATGAATTTCCCGAATTCGGCTCCCGTGTTCTCGAAGTCATGCGCCAACCGATGGAAGATAAACAAGTCACCATCAGCCGCGCACAAGGCTCGCTGACTTTTCCTGCGAACTTCCAACTGATCGCGGCGATGAATCCCTGCCCTTGTGGCTACTTTTCTGACCCCGAACGCGCCTGCACCTGCTCCCATCAAACTGTGACGCGCTATCAAAAACGAATATCTGGTCCCATGCTCGATAGAATTGATATTCACATCGAAGTGCCACGCGTAGATTTTGAGAAATTGTCTGATAATAGGCGGGGAGAATCGTCGGAGGAGATTCGTGTTCGGGTAGATGCAGCACGCAAAAAACAAAGAGCGCGTTTCGCGGGTCTTAATAACGGGGTAATGACCAATGCCGATATGCGCGTCGCTGAAGTACGTCAATTTTGCGAACTAGATATTGAAGGGCAGACTCTCATCAAAGCTGCAATGACCCAGCTTCAACTATCCGCTCGGGCTTATCATCGCATTTTGAAGTTGGCTCGTACGATCGCGGACTTGGCAGGAGAGGAGAATATTCAACCCACACATCTGGCAGAGGCATTGCAGTATAGACCGAAGGGGATGATGGTGTAATTCTGTTGTTTAGTAATGATCTTTGCTATAATCTTCCAGATACTAAGATGGTTGGATAAAGTAAGGAGCGAAGATGAGCAATGCCAGTATCAATTCGTTAGCCCGTATTCGGAGCAGGTTGCCTAACTTGGCGGCGGCGGAACGTCAGGTTGCCGACTGGATTCTTCAGCACTCAGAAGAGGTCGTGCAATCGTCTATGGCGCAGGTGGCTTTGGAGTGTGGTGTGAGCGATACTACGGTTTTGCGCTTTTGCCGCGCGGCGGGTTTTAAGGGGTATATGGATTTGAAGCTCTCTGTGGCTCGTGATATGGCAAGCCCCACTCAATTGGTTCATGATGATATTTCTGTAGGCGACTCTACGGCATCGGTAGCGCGCAAAGTCTTTATGTCACATATTCAGGCTTTATATGACACTTTGGAAGTTTTGGACAAAGATGCACTATCTAAAGCAGTAGAGATGATCCTTGAAGCGAAGAGTGTTTTTATTATTGGTGTGGGGACATCCAACCCAATTGTTAATGAAGCGTATAACAAATTCTTTCGTTTGGGCTTAAATTGCCATGTGCAGACAGATTCTTATTTGCAGCTTATGCAGGCTTCGCTTATGGGAAAGGGGACATTGGTAATCGCTATTTCTCATTCAGGATCTTCTGAAGATCCCGTTTTATCTTTAGAAGAAGCAAAAAGAAATGGGGCTAAATCTATTGTTATTACGGGCAATGCGGATTCTCCTCTTACCAATCTGGCAGATGTTGTTTTCCTTGCCGTCTCTCAAGAGACGCGCGCGGAGGCAATCGCTTCCCGTATTGCGCAAATGACCATCGTTGATGCTTTATATGTGATCGTTTCGTTGAGCATGTTGGAAACAGCAACTGCAAATGAAGACCAAATTTGGAAGGCAATCATTCAGAAGACTCTATAGTCTATGCTTGGGTAATATTTCTTGCTCTCTGTAAATTAATTTTACAAGTGAAAAATTAGGGCAGTATAGTATCTTTTTCGTTCCGCCCCTTGCGCTTCTAGCGCAAGGGGCGGTTTTTACAGAGTGGTGAACTCGTTGGTCATGAGATAATAAGGACATGAAAAAGTGTCCAAAATGCCAAGAAGAAAGCAATCAAGTCAAAGCTGGGAAGACAGCAGCAGGTAGCCAGCGTTATAAATGTCAACACTGTAAAACCAGATACACGCCAGAGCCAAAAGAACGAGGTTATTCAGATGAACTGCGAATACGAGCGATTCGGATGTATGTGGATGGGATCAATTACCGTCGGATAGGTCGTCATCTAGGCGTGCATCATACAAGTGTGATCAATTGGGTGAAAGCATTTGCAGCTCAACTGCCTGATGCTCCTGTGCCAGAAGAGCTGCCTACGATTGAACTTGATGAGCTCTTCACCTTCATTGAGACGAAAAAAAACGTATCTACATAGTGACAGCCGTTGAGAGAAATACTCGATGTGTGATTGGTTGGCGTGTGTTGTGGCAAAGAGACCAAGAAGTTTTTCAGGACATGATTGACACTAGCCCCAAAGCACAGCAGTATTTTAGTGATGCCTTTCCTGTCTATTCATCTCTAGTTTATTACCCGGGCAAATTTCGTATTTCAGATGGAAAGACGGACACCTTTTCTGTTGAAGGTGTGAACGCAGAGTTTCGCCATTATTTAGCTCGATTGGTTCGTCGCTCACGGTGCTTCTCAGATGTCCTCATGCCCTCGCTTGTGCTATCAAGCTATTTGTCTATTGCCATAACAGTCGCCAACTCTATAAACAGAAGTATCCTAAATATCCTACTCATCTTATTGACTTCGTGTCCTTGTAGTTCACCACTCTGGGTTTTTATTTTCTAGGGTGCACTCAAATGTTGTAGAAAAAAGAGCCTAAATCGTCTATGCTTGTTTTGACAAAACCAGCTAGTCGAAAGAGGCTCTCAAATGGATTTTAGCATAAAGGCACAAGAAAAGATTTCCACTGTCATAGCAGAAGAGATAAGCAAACTCATAGAAAGAGATGAGATCAAGGATTTAGCCTGTCTGGAGAACGGCATTCGGGAGTTTCTAAAAGAAGTCGGTTGCCGAGCATATGAAAAAGCACTGGAAAAAGAAGACCAGAAGCATGGCAAAGAAGTGCCTTGTACCTGTGGTCGTTATTCTCGGCGCATATCCCGTCGAGCAGGCAAGTTGCTAACTGTATTCGGTTGGTTGACATACCGCCGTTCGTATTATGGCTGCCCGCATTGTGGAGAGAAAGCCATCCCTTTGGATCAGAGTTGGGATATCAAAGCAGGGGAAGTCAGTCCAGTGATGAGCAAACTTTTGGCAATTACTGGGGTTGAGATTGCATTTGGGCGATCGAGAAAACATCTTGCAGAGTTTCTGTTAGTGGATATCAGCGAGAATACCATTCGCAAATATACGCAGCAAGCAGGAGAAAAACAAGCCGCTTTAGAGGCTCGCTGGATAGAAGAAAGCCAGAATGAATCCTGGTTACAAGATAGAGAGACAAAGATCAAGAAGGTTCCAGATCGGTTATATGGCTCGATGGACGGTGTCCAAGTTCCGGTTGGTGAAGACTGGCGTGAACTGAAAACCCTGACCTGGTATAAAGTTGCCCCAGTCTATGGAGAAGAAAAAGAACGTTCTCAAGAGATTACTTATCATTGTGAGATAGCCCCTGCTGAAGAATTCGGCAAGTTGCTCTGGGCTACAGGCATACAACGCTTCGCTGATAAAGCCAAAGAACTGATCTTTGTTTGTGATGGCGCTGTCTGGATATGGAATCTGGTTTCTCACTATTTCCCCGATGCCATCCAGATAGTTGACTGGTATCATGCTTGCGAATATCTGACACCTATTGCTACGGCTCTTTTCTCTGATGATGCTCAGAAAAAGAAATGGCTTCAGAAAACAAAAAGATGGCTCTGGCAAGGGAAGATCAAAAAAGTCCTTCAAGAGTGTCGAAAACACCTTCGCTCGCCTGCCGCGGCTGCCGCTCAATCTGCTATCACCTATTATTCCAACAATCAGCATCGCATGAAATATGCTCAATATCGTAAAAAAGGATATGCGATTGGCAGCGGGACTGTGGAAAGTGCTTGCAAGCAAATTGCCACAGCACGTCTCAAGATCGCAGGGGCCAGATGGACACTGCAAGGTGTTGTGGCAACGGCCAAAGCCCGTGCTGCTTGGCTGACCAATGGCGAAATCTTTAGAACACTTGCAGAACCTGTCGCGATCTGAATAATCTACAACATTTGAGTGCACCCTTGCGGATATTTCTGCTTGCACAGTAGCCGCATGTTGATATAATCTATTCGAAAGGATTGAGTATGCTGAAAATTAATGGGTCTGGTTTGCGATACAACTTTATAGAGATTTTGTTTTCCGTGCCAGTGCGCATCAAAATTGCTGGCATTATGATGTTGCCCATCTTGATATTAGGAATCTCTCTCAATTATTGGGTACGCACCGGATTATCAGACTGGTTATCGTATCTGCTGTCAGACGAACGGGTGCGGATTGCGATGGAAGCCGGAAGCCGTAGCGTGGTGCTTGTCACTGCCTTATCAACTCTGATGTCAGTTTTATTTACATTCCTGTTGATGCTTACGCTTACCAAGCCTTTGCTAGAGTTAAGACAAGTTGCTCAAAAAGTTGCAGAAGGGGATCTTGAATCACGGGCACACGTTAGAACCCGCGATGAGATTGGTGAAGTGGCAGAGTCTGTGAACCAAATGATTGATCACCTTGTCAGCAGCCAGCAAAGATTAGAACGTACGAATCGACGGCTAGAAGCGATTAACCGCATTGCTATTGCTGCAGGACGCGGGCTGGGGCTAAAAGATCTCTTGGGTGTTTCACTGCAAACGGTACTTGAAGAGATGAGGTTTGAGAGCGGTTGGATATATTTGAAAGACCAAGGTGATCATCCCACGAAATTTGTATTAGCCAGTGCGATTGGTTTGCCGAAAGGGGTTGAAGCGCATCTCCTTGATGCAAACAAAGGACTATGCACATGTGATGAAAATATTTTGATTGGCGATGCAAATATGCAAATCAATGTACATCAATGTGCTTCACTTGAGAACTTGGCACTTCAATACAATATTCCAACGCAATATGTTTCCGTTCCACTGGATTTAGATGGCCAGCGTATCGGCATAATTAATATGCTTTGTTCAAAAGACCATGTGCTATCGGAGAACGACATAGAAGTGTTGGGGACAATCAGTCAGCAATTGTCTGACTACATCGAAAACGCATGGTTGCAGATTAGTTTACGTGAAAAAGAGGCAACACGTCAGGTATTGCTTAATGCACTAGTTAGAGCTCAAGAAGATGAGCGCGCTCGATTGGCCAGAGAGTTGCATGATGATGCTGGGCAACAACTTACCAGTTTATTGGTACACCTTAAGGCCTTTGAAAAACTAACTCCTGAAGGGGAGCTTAGAGAGAAGGTTGCTAATCTTTGTCAGACCACTTCGGGAACTATTGAGCGTGTACGATCTCTTTCACATCGCTTGAGACCTGCTGTTTTAGAAGAGCTTGGACTTGAAGCCGCCTTAAGAACCTTGGCAGGTGAAATGCTGGTCACCACTGATCTGGAATTTGAGTGCAATCTCAACTTAAATGATCGTCGGTTGCCGTTTGAAATAGAGACCAGCCTGTATCGTATTGCACAAGAAAGTTTAACAAATATTGTTAATCACGCAGAAGCCCAGTGTGTGATGATTGAATTATTGCACCTTCCCTCTGCCGTAAGCCTTCAGATAAAAGATGACGGGCGCGGATTTGGAGGTCAGTTTTCTGTGTCTAAATCAGATCAACAACGGTTAGGGTTGATTAGTATGCAGGAACGCGCAGAGATGTTGGGGGGATCTTTTCTTATTGAAACGAGCCGGGGTTTGGGAACGTCCGTTCAAGTTCGCATTCCTGTACCCCCAGAGGTCATTGAATGACAGAATCGAAAATTCGTGTATTATTGGTAGACGATCATAAAGTCTTGAGGGATGGTCTACGTGTATTGGTTGATGGAGAAAATGATTTAGAGGTTGTTTCCGAGGCCGGAACTGGTGAAGAAGCAATCCGAAAAATCATTGCTACGACCCCAGATGTAGTTGTTTTAGATATTGGCTTGCCCGATAGTAGCGGTATTGACATTGCTAGCCAGATTCGTCAACAGGAATTACCTGTTCGTATTGTTATTCTTTCAATGTATGGGGATCGAGAATTGATAATACGAGCCATCGAAGCGGGATGCGATGGCTATGTGCCAAAATCCTCTGCTCACACGGATCTGTTGCTGGCAATTCGCACAGTTTACTTGGGGAAGCGTTTCTTACATCCTGAGGCGGCTTCAGAAGTGATTGACGGACTACTGGAGAAACAAGATGAAGCGCGTTTATTAACGGAGTTGTCGAAACGCGAGGTGGAAGTTCTACGGCTTACAGCAAGAGGCTTTACAAGCCGGAATATTGGGGACCAACTCGCTCTCAGCCCAAAGACTGTAGACACGTATCGACAAAGGGCCATGAACAAACTTGACCTTGAGAGTCGTGCCGATATAATTAATTTTGCTCTCAAAGCTGGTCTCTTGAACGGCAGAAATACGGCGAAGTAACACTTTTGCTATCAGGCAAATCATTTGTCAGGAATACTCCTACATTTTAATATGTTTTTCCTGATAGATTCACAGGAGTGCTTTTGTTACTATAGTAATAGTAGGAATATAGGCTTTTAGTGGATTGGGAACAATGGCAAATAAGCGAAAAAAAATTAGTAGACGAGAATTCCTGAAATTAGCCGGCTTGGCAACTTCGTCGGTTGCGGCTGGAACCCTGAAGCCTTTTGTAGAGAAGCGTTCAGCTTTTTCGCAAAAAAAGAAAATGATGGATGATGCGGGGCGTGCTAAGCGTCCGTGGTGGGTGCGTGAGGTAGACAAACCAACAGTCGATATTGATTGGGGAAATATGCAGCGCTTTGATGCACGCATGGCTGCTCGTGGATCGGGATTTATCAACTATGTCGGACAGGAAGAGTTCGAACGATTGAACAAGGTTGCTGCTGAAAATGAAAAAGAGCGCTTGCTAAAGAATGTTCCAGGTTACACATTGAAAGATCAAGCTCTGGCTGCGGCACAGGCTAATGCTTCTACACAGCGCCGTTTTTTTCTTGGCCCACAAAACACAAAAACGCCTGCAGAACGTGGTATTTCAATCTGGAAGGGTAGCTCGGATGACGCAGCACGGATACTTAGAGTTGCGATGCGTCACTTCGGCGCAGCCACGATCGGCTTTGTTGAACTCAATGAACAAACCCGAAAGCTGATCTATTCGTACGATACTGATGGGAAAGAAATCGTCTTCGAAGATGTGGAAGAAGCTTATGAGACAGACCAAAAACGTATAATCCCTCATAAAGCCAAGTGGGTGATCGTCTATGCCGTTCAGATGTCAACTGATGCACTCAAACGGGCTCCAACCGTTATTGCTGAACAAACAACGATTCTCTCATATAGCCGCGCTTTAGATATTCAGAATAGAACCCAGGAGTTCTTACGCGGGTTGGGATATCAGTGCCTTGGTGAGGCCAATGTTAATGGATTAGGTATTGCGCCTGCTTTTGCTGTGATGGCCGGCCTGGGCGAGCTGGCGCGGCACAACCGCGTGGTAACGCCGGAATTTGGACCGATGGTGAGAATCTTCAAAATGATTACCGACTTACCCGTCACCATGGACAAACCGATTGATGCCGGTATCATGGAATTCTGCAAAACTTGCAAAAAGTGTGCGGAGACTTGCCCGGCCAGCGCACTGAGCCTGGATGATGAACCAGCCTGGAAAGTTCAGGGAAAATGGAACAACCCTGGGCATAAGGCCTATTTTGAACATTCTCTTAAATGTCGTACTTACATGAAGGAAGGTGCAGGGACCAACTGTAGCATTTGTTTCTCGGTCTGTCCGTTTGCTAAAAAGAATAAGGCCTGGATCCATAATTGGGTTAAAGCTGGTATCTCATCCATTCCTTCACTGGATGCGATGTTGCGCAGCTTGGACGATGCATTCAGTTACGGTGCTCAAAAAAGCCCCGAAGAGTGGTGGTGGCTGAACTTGCCTGAATATGGTATTGATACAGAGCAGACCATTGACCAAGAATGATATTCTGGATTTCGTATGAGTGATGATAACGAGTATTTCATAATCAAGATAGCTCGTAGGCCTTGGTATGAAAAGATATTATGGGCTGGATGGCTGTTTTTGGAAATCATATTTTTGCAAAGTGCCTTAGCCAGTCAGGAAGAATTAGAGCCTAGAGCAGCCATGATCTATTGGCTTATATTTGGGGTGTTGCTACTTGGCGGGTTCGTTTTTTGGATTGTACGCCGGAGTCGTCTGCTATAGATCAAACATGGAGTTTATGGGGAAATTGCAGAAATATTAAGTTTGTCAGAAAAAACCCTACAAAACAACTGATTTTTCCTGCTATATCAAGCAAGTCGCTTCTGCTACCATAAGGTAGTAGCCCATTTTGGGTCATCTTGCTATTGGAGAGCAGAAAATACATGAAACGAGTCACCAACGCTGTAAAAAAGTTTTTCTTTCCACCGGTTGATGCTTCGCGTCAGATGAAGATTTTGCCATATGCGGTAATAAGTTTTCTTTTTCTATTTATGGTAATTGCTGGTACTTATACTTGGGAATACACTAACTCCCCAGAATTTTGTGGATCAGCCTGCCATGGCATCCACCCAGCAGAGAATATAGCCTATGAAGCATCTCCTCACGCTGAAGTTAAATGTGTTGAGTGTCATATTGGGCGCGCTTTTGTTGGCAATCAGATCACACGCAAGTTAGGAGATGTTCGCCACGTCATAGCTGCGGTTTCTAAAAATTATGAATACCCTCTGCATGTAAAAACATTGAGACCAGCTCGCGAAATCTGTGAGCGTTGCCATAATCCTGATAAATTTTCTGATGACAGCCAACGAGTAATCTTTCACTACGATAATGATGAAAATAATTCATTGTTCAGAACTTATATGGTTCTCAAAACAGGCGGTGGCAGCATTCGTGAAGGCTTAGGGAAGGGGATCCACTGGCACACCCAAAACAAAGTCTTTTATTACCCGACAGATGAAAGTGAACAAGAAATCCCTTATATAAAAGTGCTATACCCAGATAGCGGTTTTACTAGCGAATTTTTAGACATAAGCTCGGATTTTGATCCTTACTCCATAGAGGAAACTGATCTGATGGAAATGGATTGTATAACCTGTCATAATCGCATTTCACATACTATTCGCCAACCTGAAGATGCGGTTGATCTTGCCCTGTCTCGTGGGAAAATTTCCAGCGATATTCCTGAAATACGTCTTAAGGCCGTTGAACTTCTTAGGGCTTCCTATGAATCTCCCGAAACAGCTTTACGAGAAATTGGTACCCTGCAGAGTTTCTATCAGGAATCCTACTCAGATTTCTATCAAAATAATGGGGAAAGTGTTGATCAGGCAGTTAGTGTAGTAAAGGATATTTATAGCCAAAGTATTTTCCCTGATCAAAAAGTTGATTGGGATACGTACCCAAGCAATATGGGGCACATGGATGACCCAGGCTGTTTCCGCTGTCATGATGGCAAGCACTTTGATGTCGCCGGCTATGCTATTCCTTTGGAATGCAATCTCTGCCACGCTGTCCCTGTGATTACCGGTCCCGATGATCCCATTACACATATTGACATCAATCACGAAAAACAACCAAATAGTCACCACAATCCAAATTGGATCGCTCTTCATCGCTATATGTATGACGAAGAAGATGAGGATGAACCTTGTAGCGAATGTCATGACGTGACTGATTTTGGGGAAGCCAACAATGCCTCCTTCTGTTCGAATTCTGCCTGTCACGGACAGGATTGGGATGGGGTTGATTTCGAGATTGTGGATGACGATGCGATCTTTGAAAAGCTTGTTCAGCAATTACCTCATTATCCGGAGACCTTGGAGCCATTTGAATCCTTCCTTTCTCCCAGCCTGGATTACATCCATCGCGTGGAAGAAGAAATGCTGTGCGAAGATTGCCACGAAGATTGGCCGCCGCTTGGCCCACCGCCGAACGGGATTTGTATTGAATGCCATGGTGAAACCCAGGTAGGGTTTGAGCAGCTTACAGCAATGTATGAGCCTGATCCTCACGACCCTCATCAAGGAGAATACGTCCCTTGTTCTTACTGTCACAAGAATTTTGGTCCTTTGGAGATTGCAGACTCATGTGGTCTTTGCCATGTCAGGGAAGATTATAAACTCATTGAAGGTGCGGAAGCACCCGAATAAATTGAAGTAAAAGGAGATTAACAATGCTTGGATTAGGCCCTACAGAATTGATCATTATTCTCGTAATTGTAATACTCATCTTCGGGGTAGGCAGGGTGAGCAAGATCGGCGGCGAGTTGGGAGCCGGGATTCGAGAATTCCGCGCTGGGATTGCTGATAAAGATGAAAAAACGACTGAAGATGAATCTGAGAATGTCGCAAGCTGATTACCAATAAAGAGTGATTAGACAAAAAAATGACAACTGACAACACTTACGAAGGACATCGCCAGAAACAATTTGAACAGCGGATGAGGTTCTGGGAGCACATAGAAGAATTTCGGTCACGCTTGTTACGGGTTGTCATCGCTTTGGTAGTAGCCTTTGGCATTAGCCTGACTTTTACCAACCAGGCCTTGGAGTTCTTATTGTTTCAAATGAGCTCAGTGCGCCCGATCGCGTTACACCCGACGGAAACTATTGTGGTCTATTTCCGGGTGGCGATGATCATGGGGTTGGTGCTGATCATGCCTTACATCCTTTATCAGGTGCTGGGTTTCTTTGTGCCTGGGATGACGCGCAAAGAGCGACGCATATTGCTGAGTTCCGTATTTGGGATTGGTTTCTTCTTTGCACTGGGTGTAGCCTTCGCAGGAATGGTCATGATTCCTTTGTCAGTGAATTACCTGCAAACTTTTATGGGTGATATTGTCCAACAAACTTATTCCATTGATGGTTATATCTCCTTTGTTACTACGATCATGTTCAGCAGCGGAATGATCTTTGAAACGCCGCTGCTGTTGGCGTTGATCGCTCGCCTGGGGCTGGTCACAACCAAACAACTGTCCAAAGGCCGACGTTATGCCTTGGTTGGTATCGCTGTTCTGGCGGCGCTTATTACCCCAACCCCAGATGCTTTCAATATGCTTTTGGTTATGGCCCCCCTCCTGGTGCTTTACGAGCTGGGTATCGTATTGGCCTGGTTTGCAGAGCGAGCACGGAAGAAAGCTTTAGCAGCAGTGGCAGGTTGAGGTATTGAAATGAGATTTTTTAATTTAGGAGCCAGTGAACTGATATTAATCGTGGTCTTCGCAATCTTGGCAATTGGCCCTAAGGAGACTATCAAATTTTTTAATCAGGGACGTGAGGTATTGGCTTCGATCCAGGCAGCAATTTCTGACCTGACATCGGAAGTAGGCAATATTGCCAAAGAAGTTGTTGACACAACTGAAGAAAAAAAATCATAGAATAGTTGATAACAAAAGGAGAAAAGAGTATGAAAAAAACAATCACAATATCGATGTTGCTACTGGCAGGTTTCATGTTGTTGGCGGCTTGTGGTGGTGGCGGGGGGGGAGACGAGATCATCATAGATGAGCCTGTGCCCGCTGGCGCAGAAGATGCGATGGTGATCGAACTGGAGTTCACAGTCGACGAGATCATCCCCCATACGGTCACTATCCCAGCAGGCCAAAAGGTTCTATTCGTCATCTACAACAGTGATACAAAAGAAGGTGACCTGAACGAAGACCACAACCTGGTTGCACCCGATATTGGGTTACAGGAAATGATCGTTCTTCCAGGACAGACCATTCGTCGCCTCTGGACCGCTTATGACGTTCCCGGTGAATATCGTGCCGGTTGTACCATCCACTCATGGATTGATATGACCATTGTCATTGAATAATCCATGGCCTGTTGAGTAGAGAGGAGGTTGTTATTGGAAGAAAAGAGTAAGTTCAAAAACGTTTCATCGTTAGTTATGTATTGAAATTCAAAAGGAGAATTCAAATGCCTGAAAGTTTGACTCGACGAGAGTTCATGAAAGAACTCGGTAAACTGGGCGCGGCCGCGAGCATAGCACCAATGGTGCTTGCTGGCGAGCAGATGTCTGATAAACCCTTCAGCATCAAGCGACCCAGCTTCATCAAAGAAGTTGATGAGCCAACGACGGAAATACGCTGGGATGAAGTTAAGCGTATTGCCGAGGGTGAGGTAACGGTCCGTCGTTCATTTTCGAAGTATATTAGCCAGGATCGCATTGACAAGCTAACTGATATCCGCACTGCCAATATGGACAAGTACCTGAAGGAAGGTCGCGATGGCTATACCCTGAAGGATCATGCCTTAAAAGCAGGTGCGGGTAAAGGTGGTGTGTCCAGAGTATTCATCCAGGATCCGGAAAAGGTCAAAACCCCCGAATCACTAGGTGTTCCCAAGTGGACCGGCACCCCTGAAGATGCGACTATGATCGTTTCAGCAGCACTGCGCCATTACGGCGCGGCCAGTGTTGGCGTCGTGGAACTGGATACTAACACCACTGAGAAGCTGATCTATGCCAAGGATCCCGATGGGAAAGAAATGCGCATCGAAGATGCGGACATACCGGAAGAGGGCGAAGACTATCGCGTCATCCCCAAGAAAGCGCGCTGGATGATCACCTACACCGTGCAGATGTCCGAAGAGACCATGATCCGCTGCCCAACACACCTGGGCACACAAACCACCTCATTAACATACCGTCGTTCACAAAATGTCCAGGAACGTGGTCAGCACTTCCTGGGAGGTTTGGGATACATGGCTATGGGCGAATCATCCACTAATGCGCTGGCCATCGCCCCGGCCCTTGGTGTGATGTCTGGTCTGGGTGAACTCTCGCGCTATAACCGCCTGCTCACCCCTGAGTATGGCTCCATGGTGCGTGTTTTCAAGATCCTCACCGACCTGCCAATGGCGCCCACCAAGCCGATCAATGCTGGTTTGTTGGAGTTCTGCAAGAGCTGCACCAAGTGCGCCGATCACTGCCCGTCCAAGGCACTAAGCTTCGAGAAGGAACCCTACTGGGAGACTATCGGTGGTTGGAATAACCCTGGTCACAAAGCATGGTTCGAAGATTCGGTCAAGTGCCGCAGCTACTGGTACGAAACCGGCAACAATTGCGGGATCTGCTTTGCAGTCTGCCCCTTTGCCAGCAAGAACCTGTCGTCCTACAGCCGGGTGCGCGACTACCTGACTGCAACTGTCCCGGCCTTCGATGGCACGCTCACGAAGATTGACGACTTGCTGTACACCCCGTACACTGAGTTCGGCAAACCACAAAAGACTGCTGAATCCTGGTGGAGAATGAACCTGCCGGATTATGGCATCAGCACGGACCAAACAGTCCGCGAAACAAGCTAAGGAAAAGGAGGTTTTCCCATGTCTGTAACTCTATGGTTAATTTTGGGGGCAGTGGTTGGTATTGGGTTCTTCCTTACCGCCACCAAAATGAAACTCACGTGGTACGAGTGGGTTCTGGCTGTGCTGGGGAGCATCCTGATCCTGTTCGCGATCCAGAATTACGCTACATCTCAAGTAGAACTTGAGGCGCGTGCCGCTGGATACCTGCTGCTCATGTTTGGGCTGCCAGGCGTGATCTTGGCTGCAATTGGATTTTTCCTTCCCTGGAAGAGATCCAAAAAAGCCTAATAATTAGTATCTCCTCTAATGGTGGGGATGGGATAGCAGTATCTCATCTCCACCTGTTTTCTAATATGTAGGTGCAAGCATGCCATATTATGGATATCGCTGCCAGAGTTGCAGCTCACGGTTTGAACAGAAACGAGATGTTGATCGACGCGACGATCCAAGCCAATGTCCAGAGTGTCAGGGAACAAAAATTTCTCGGATGTTTTCAATCCCAGCTACTTTTTCGATTTCATCTGATGGGAGTATGGCTTCTGTGGGTGCGTCTTCATCCTGCGGTAGTTGTACGTCAACCTCCTGTGGATCTTGTGGGGATGGATAATTAGTAATCCTACTTTCGCCTGAAAGGATTTAGCTATGAAGAAATACCGGCAATTATTAATTCCCTTGGTGGCTCTGGTTATTGTGACGGCTTTGGCTCTGATTCCTACAGTGGCCCTCAGCCGATCAACAGGAGCAACGCGTGAATTTACCCTTCATGCGAAAACTTTTGAGTACACGCCCAGAACAATCCGTGTAAATCAGGGCGATCGCGTCAAATTGACTCTGATCGCTGATGATGTGACACATGGTTTTGTCTTGGAAACTTATGGTATTGAGTTAGAGGCACAGCCACGACAAGACCCAGCACCGAGTGTTGAATTTGTCGCAGATAAAACCGGGTTGTTCCGCTATCGCTGTACAGTGGTCTGTGGGCCTTTGCATCCTTTTATGCAAGGTGAACTTGTTGTTGAGCCTTATAGCAAATTGCCGGTTGCCTGGGGCTTTACTTTTCTCATTGCTTTGGGTTCAGTTTTCGCATCGCGACGCTGGGTAACTGACCCAGGGAATGATCCGCGTGCAGGTTGGAAATTTGAGCTGACACGTTTTAAATGGCTGGATAGCCTGTTTAAAAAGCGTTGGTTTCAGTTTGCCCTCTTTGTTCCCAATACCTTCTTCTTTGCTGTGATCATGATTGCGGCATTTTTCGGGACACCTGTTGGCAACGCGAATTTTGCAATTATTTATGTTTGGATTGTTTGGTGGGCAGCCCTGAAGTTTTTCTTCATTCCTCTTGGCGGGCGATCATGGTGCATGATGTGTCCCCTGCCTTTGCCTGGCGAATGGCTGGATCATCGCTCTTTTGTTAAAAAAGGACGCGAAAGACCGCTGAAGGTAGCTCGCAGAGGATGGCCTAAAAGTCTAAATAATGCCTGGACAATGAATATTGGCTTCTTGGGCGTAGCACTCTTCAGTGCCATTATCCTGACGCGCCCATTGGCAACAGGGATCGTTCTTGCTTTGTTCATTGGCATAGGAATGGTCACTTCTGTCTTATATGGACGACGTATTTTCTGTCGCTATATCTGCCCAGTGAGTGGCTTTACCGGCATGTATTCGATGGTCGCACCGCTTGAAGTTCGAGTGAAAGACTCGGAAGTATGTAAAAACCATACCGACAAAACTTGTGTCTCAGGTAATGAGAACGGATACGGTTGCCCTTGGATGGAATATCCTGGAGGCTTGGAACGCAATGTCAATTGTGGTATGTGTACCGAGTGTTTCAAAACTTGTACGCAAGATAACCTGTCTATGAATATTCGCCCATTTGGGAAAGACCTATTCGTAATGAACAAAGAACGCGGTGTGGACGAAGTCTATAACGGCTTCATCATGCTTGCCTGCGCGCTGATCTATATCGCCGTCTACCTCGGACCTTGGGGCATTCTCAAGGATATGGCGAATATCGCCACAGTTCCCCTGTTCTTACTCTATTCCGTCCTGTTTATTTTAACCAATTTGGTTATCCTGCCAGGGTTGTTTTACCTCGCAGTTTGGCTGGGGAAAGGTTTGGCAGAGGGTAAGATGATACCCGCTAGCGAAGCTTTCGCCTTTGTGCCGCGCCTGTGGAGCCGGTTCGCAGCCTTCGTCAGCCGCAAACCGCAACCCAAAAGTTTACGTGCTAGAGCAAAGAATCTGATAACGATTCAGGATGGCAGCCTGCCTTCACCAGCACGTCTGTTCACCGATTATGGTTATGCCATCATCCCGCTCGGCTTAACAGGGTGGATCGCCTTTACCGTGGCATTTGCCCTGATCGATATCTCCTATGCCATCCCTCTGCTCTCTGATCCGATGGGGTGGGGTTGGAATCTCTTCGGAACAGCCGATTTAGGCTGGGTCATGTACGTGCCACATCTCGTACCTTACCTGCAAGCGCCTATTTTTCTGGGTGGGCTGGCCGTTTCTATTTACACCACCTATAGAATTGGTCTCAACCATACCACTGACAAGAATGTATTAACTCGCAGTTTGGCGCCGGTTGTCATTCTTTTGTCATTGATTACTGCGACCTTCTTCTGGCTGGCTATGTAATAAACTATTTCTCTCAATGGAGAAAGGATAAATCAAATGAAACGCTTAAGTACCTCCGGCATAGTTGTTGCTGTACTTGGTTTGTTGATCATCATTACACCGATCGTGCTTCCTGTTTGTGAAGGTTTGCTGGAACTGGTGAATGGGAAACAAGTCCCCATGCGTTGTCATTGGACGGCGCGTGCGGAGATGATATTTGGTGCGCTAATAGTGGTTGTGGGGTTGATGATCGCCTTCTTGAAGAAACCTGGCGAGCGTCAGCGCTTGTATCATCAGGTAGCTCTTCTTGGTCTGGTGACTATTTTGACCCCCCTGTTCATCCTCCCCACCTGTATGAACCCTGATATGTCATGCAATGTGGGCACGAAACCGGCTCTCGTCATCCTCGGTGGATTGGTTTTGATTGCTGGTTTACTTGGTAGCCGCGCTCCAAAAACGCCACCTGAAACGATTGAATGAAAGAGATCACTCTCTATACGCTAGCCCTGCAAAACCTGCGACGTAAGCCCTATCGGGCAGTTGTGATCGGGCTTTGCGTAGCTGTTGCAACCGGATCATTATTCGCGGCGACGATTGTGTTGCGCGGTGTGCAGCATAGCCTGACAGTCGGGCGTGCCCGCCTCGGTGCGGATTTGATCGTGGTTCCGATTGGACATGAAGTTCCCGCCCAGGAAGCCTTCATCACCGGCCAGCCATCTACTTTCTACATGCCGGACGATATCAAAGAAATTATCACCGCACTTCCCGGTGTGCAACAGACCTCTACCCAGGTCTTTATAGAAACCTTGAGTAATGCTAGTTGCTGTATTGGTGAATTTTTTCTGGTCGGCTTTGAGCCGGAGACAGATTTCACCATCTCACCCTGGCTGGCAACCCACCTGGACGGTGAAGCCTTAGGTCCCTTCGACATCATTGTCGGTGATCGCATTCTCCTGCGCGAAGATGAGACGGTTATTTTCTACGGCACAGCCTTCAACGTTGTCGGCGTACTTGAAAAGACTGGTATGGGCATTGACCGAACGATATACGTGCCGATGGAAGGCATGCGCACCATGATCGCTGATTCCAGCGAATTGGCCGAGAAAACCCTCACCGTCGCGCCGGAAGAAATCTCATCGATCCTGGTCAGCGTTGCGCCCAATGCCGACATTTTGGATGTGGCAGAGAGAATCGAAGCGAATCTCGATAATGCGAAAGTTTTCACTGCCGCACAACTCAATCAGGCTGTTGGCAACCAGTTACAGGGAGTTTTGGGTGTTACCTTTGGCGTTACTATCGCGATGTGGTTAATGTCTTTGCTGACGATTGGATTAGTCTTTTCTCTGACCGTTAATGAGCGTCAACGCGAGTTGGGCATCCTGCGTGCGATGGGTGCTCAGCGACAAGCCATATTCCGTTTGGTGATGGGCGAAGCCGGTCTTTTTACCGGTCTGGGAGGGTTAGTCGGGCTTGCTTCTGCTGCGATATTATTAGCAGGCTTTTCTCGTCTGATTCAATTGCGTCTGCATATCCCATACCTGCTGCCAAACTGGTTCGAAATAGTCGGCATATCCTTTCTACTCTTGGTCCTGTCTTTGCTAACCGGCGCCTTAGCCTCCTTGCATCCAGCTTTATCAAGCAGCAAAATGGAACCTTATGCTGCCATCCGGCAAGGTGAATGATGAGCCGAAACAATGGATCCAAACCGAAAAATGCGCCGGTTATCAATATCGAAAAAATCAACAAGCACTATCAGCAAGGCAATGAAATTGTTCGCGCTGTAGATGATGTCTCTTTACAGGTGCTCTCTGGTGATTTCGTTAGCATTACTGGTCGGTCAGGGTCTGGGAAGACCACCCTGCTCAGCCTGATCGGCGGGCTGACAATGCCCACCGCAGGCCATATTGAAATTTTCAACCAGCCTCTGGAAAGCCTGGATGATGCCGCACTCTCAACCTTGCGTGCTCGGCGTATTGGGTTTGTCTTCCAATTTGCCAGCCTTATCCCCACGCTCACCGCACTGGATAATGTGCGTCTTCCTGGTCTTTTTGGTTCGGGGCAGGTAAATCCCAAAGACGCAGCCAACCTGCTCTCGTGGGTGGGGCTTTCCGACAAACTGCATAATTTCCCATCTGAGTTATCGGGCGGGCAGCAAACTCGGGTCGCGTTAGCGCGTGCCCTTGCCAATCATCCCGATTTACTTTTAGCCGATGAGCCCACAGGCAATCTGGATGTGGAAACCGAACACGAAATTCTGACCTTGCTGAGTGATTTGAATCGCGAGCGAGGGATGACCATTCTTCTCGTAACGCATAACCCCGAACTTGCTCGGCACGGCACGCGACATTTGGTCATGCACAACGGGATGCTGACCGAAAATCAAGATATTATTGCCAACAAAAAGGTGCCTATCTATGACTAGGCGGATCAGACGTGCTTTGGGCCTGCTCTCGTTATGGATAATTCTCTTGCTCACCTCGTGTGGTCCCCGCGGACGTGTGCAATGGCGACATGAAGCAAATAACGCGGTTGTTGCTATTCCTGCCATCGGAGCAGATGGAACCATTTATATTGGCACTCATGATTCATTCTTATACGCCCTGACACCAGATGGAAAAGTTAAATGGAGCTATGAAACAGGCAATTGGGTGCATGGTTCAGCGGCTATCGCTCCAGATGGCACCATTTATGCTCCTGCTTATGATCGCAAACTCTATGCGTTCTCACCAGATGGTACATTGCTCTGGACTTTCGAAGCTGAAAAGAAGATCGAATCTTCTCCTGCTCTGGCAAAGGATGGCACTATTTACTTTGGTGCAGATGATAATTATCTATATGCCCTCAATCCTGATGGCAGCCTGAAGTGGAAACAGGATTTAGCAGGTTGGGTTGTTTCTTGCCCCGCAGTTGCTGCCGATGGCACGATCTATGTCGGTTCCGAAGATCAAGCCCTTTACGCGTTCGATCCGGATGGCAATCTCAAATGGCGTTTCGAAACCGATGGCCCGGTCTACTCATCTCCAGCCATTGGTGTGGACGGCACAATTTATGTTGGCTCGGCAGATTATGCTCTCTACGCAATAAATCCCGATGGCACGGAGCAATGGCACTATGAAACCGCTGCAGAAGTTTACTCATCCCCAGCAATAGGGCTTGGCGGAGTCGTCTTTGTTGGTTCAATGGACAACCATCTGTACGCCGTCAACCCGGATGGCACGCTAGCCTGGCGTTTTGACACTCGTGATTGGGTCATCTCATCGCCAGCCATCGGCTCGGACGGGACGATTTATTTTGGTTCCTATAATCAGAATATTTATGCCATGTCCCCAGATGGAAAAGTGCTGTGGAAACACAAAACAGACAAATACATCACCGGCTCGCCTACTTTGATCTTGGGAGGCATGCTTTATATCGGTTCTGATGATAATTATCTATATGCACTCCAAACAGACAGCCCGGGACCGGCTGAGACTTCCTGGCCAAAATTCCGAGGCGATATACAAAATTCAGGTCGCGTAGACAAAAATCAATAACTGGAGATAGCCATGAAAAAACTAGAAGCTTTTGCCAATATCTTGATCGTACTCGTTCTCGTAGGTACGGCTGTGGGGATATTTGTCTATGAGGGCGTTCTTGAAAATCAGCGTGAGTGTGTCACAATCCGTTTTCGGCAATATGAGCGCGGCAATCCCACGCCCAATACTGTTCATCTCAAAAAGGGTGAGGAGGTCTGTTTGCGGCTGACCAGCGAGGATACCACTCATGGTCTGAACATCCCGGATCTGAAGATATACAGTGAAGCAATTCACCCTGGCAAATGGACTTATGTTTATTTCACCCCAGAAGAAAGCGGCACTTACAGTTTTGTTTGCACCGTTGTTTGCAGTCCAATGCACTCACGTGTGCGTGGAAAACTTATAGTTGAGTAAGACCTTCCCTCTACATGGCTGCCAAACAATCTGAAAATCTTTCTCGGCGTGATTTCTTACGCGTGGTAGGCGGGGCTACCAGCGCAAGTTTCTTGTACCTGTTATTACGCCCCAAATGGGAATTTAGTTCCATTCGCCCCCCCGGTGCTCTGCCGGAGGGCGATTTTGAATCTGCCTGTATTCGTTGTGGGAAATGTCTGATTGCCTGTGAACAACGTGCCATTGTCCTCGATGAAGAAGGTTTGCCCTATATTGACGGTTTGAGTGGTTGGTGTGATTTCTCCCTAGATTGTATAGCTGTTTGCCCATCTGGTGCTTTACAGCCGGTAGACCCCGAAATCGCCACCATAGGCACTGCTGTCATTGACGAAGAGCGCTGTATTGCCTGGAATTGGCCCGGGTGTCGTTTGTGCTATGAGAAGTGTATTGATATCAAGCAGGCAATTTGGCTTGATGATGACTATCGTCCACATGTTGATGAGATTTTATGCACCGGCTGTGCGGCGTGTGTAGGCATCTGCCCGCAATCAGCTCGCGCGGGTCATCGGAATAAAAAATATGGCAAAGCTGTTTTTGTTGGGTAAATTGATTTGGCTACCAGAGATTCTGTAAATACTCGTTTGAAAAGTTTTTCTCGGCGTATTCGCTCCTGGGCAACGGTACGTTTCTTTGTCACAGTGCTGTTTTTTGTGTTGATTGGCAGCGGCTTGTGGGTTGGTTCGACCTGCTCTGTCAGCCTTGGGCCGGTTGACTTGACCTGTCCATTGGGGGCGGCTCAAGTGATGGCTGCCGCAGGGGTATTTATCCCTGCGCTGGCCTTGGGCGGACTGTTTACGGTGCTGTTGATCATCATATTTGGGCGTGCTTTTTGTAGTTGGATTTGCCCCGGGCGTTGGATATTTAATCGGGGAACGAGAGCAAATCCGAGGTTCGGAAAGTATCGGGCATGGATCCAACGAGGGCTTATCGGTGGTGTGGTCGGCGCGGCGTGGCTATGTCATACACCGGTTTTTTGCGTCATTTGTCCGGTAGGCGTTTCCTGTCGTGGGGCGATTGCGGCTGGTACTGGCGGTAGTCTTTTACCAACGATCGGCTGGGCAGGGGTTTTGCTCGGTGCAGAATGGGCGAGTGGATTATCCTGGTGCCGTGACTTGTGTCCATTGGGAGCGTTGTTTACCCGCTTGAGTCGCCTAAATCCTTTTTTGAAAGTAAAGAAGAACCCCGAGATTTGTAAGCCCTGCAATATCTGTGAACGGTCTTGCTCAGAGGGGTTGAATCTGTCAAAGGATGTTGATTTTTCAGCTTGCACGAAATGCTTTGAGTGTCAGGATGCCTGCCCTCGAGGGGCAGTTGAGATAAAATTGCTTAGCTGACTTGTCAGAAAAAACCTGACAAATTATGCCCATCAACCTGACACCTCTGCACCTGAAAATGTTGTACAATGAAACCAACGAACTGAGAACTTTATCAACTTATTTTACAATCAAGGTACCTCCTCCCCCGGAAGGGAAGGTTTAATGGCGATACCGGTAACACTTGCTTGCAAGTGAAGTCCGGTGCTGTCGCGCAACTGTAGTCCAGTGAATAGCTGGAGAGCCAGGTCGCCCGCCTTGATTGGCTTCCACAAGCCTCGCAGAAAGGAGGTGGAGCGATTTAGATTCCTTATCTAATCCTACATACCTCCCCTGCCCAATTGGCAGGGGATTTTGATTCTCCCACCCGGTATGTGGTACGGACTTCTCTCGTCGGGTCATCCGTGCCACTGCCGGAGGGCGTCACGAAAGTTCAATCTAATTATCGGAGATATTCAATATGAACAATAAAAGATTTCAACTATTCTTTGCAGTACTTCTTATAGCAGGTTTAATGCTCGGAGCTTGCACGCCCGAAACGCCTCCGGCTGAAGCTCCAGCGGTTCCCGAAGTAGCACCTACTGAGCCACCTGCTCCCGAACCCACTACAGAACCAGAAGTAATGGCCTTCACCGATGACTTGGGAAGTACGCTTGAGTTTACGGACTACCCGCAAGCCATTGTTTCTCTTTCAGCTTCTACAACAGAGATTCTTTTCGCTATTGGCGCAGGGGATCAGGTTGTCGGGCGCGATGATTTCTCTCTCTTTCCTGAAGAAGCCCTTGAAGTCACCAGTGTGGGCGCGTTGTGGGGCGAGTTGCCCACGGAAGCCATCCTGGCACTGGAACCGGACTTGGTTGTTGCTGCGCAGATTATTTCTGAAGATCAGGTGCAGGCTCTGCGCGACCTGGGCCTGAACGTTTACTGGCAGGCAAACCCTACGACTTATGATGAATTGTGGGAAAACTTGCGCGACTTTGCCAAGTTGACCGGACACGAGGATGAAACGGAAGATTTGATCGCGGACTTGGATGTGCGCGTCAAAGCCGTACAAGAAAAAATTGCGCCGTTATCTTATCGTCCTTCCGTTTTTTATGAGTTGGATGCAACCGACCCATCTGCCCCCTGGACTACTGGAACTGGCACCTTTATTGATTACATCATCTTAATGGCAGGTGGAAGTAACGCAGCCTCCGCATTGGAGGGTGACTACATTCAAATCAGTGCTGAGGAACTGATCGCCGTCAACCCGGATGTCATCTTGCTGGCAGATGCCCTATACGGTGTCACGCCTGAGAGCATTGCCGAACGTCCAGGTTGGGAAGGTATCACCGCAGTGGTCAACAATACGATTTATCCGATTGACCCTAATATGATGAGCGTGCCCGGCCCACGGCTTGTGGATGCGCTTGAAGAATCAGCAAAAATACTGCATCCTGACGTATTCGAATAGAATTATAGACTAAGGCTCAATGTGCAAAATAAAGCACATTGAGCCTTACCTTATCATTATGCTTCGTCAACGACCATATTTGCTAAATATATTATTACTGCTAATCGCTTTTGTATTCAGCATAGCTTTGGGTGCGGTATTCATTCCTCCAGAGACGATCTTGCGCATACTGGCAAATCAGCTCCCGGGGATCAATATCGTTCCCGACTGGCCTAATCCTTTTGCAGCAATCATCCTCGCTGTGCGCCTGCCTCACACTGTTTTGGTTGCCCTGACAGGCGCAGCCCTGGCAAGCAGCGGGGCTGCTTATCAGGGCTTGTTTCGCAACCCGCTGGCTGACCCCTACCTAATAGGCGTCGCATCCGGGGCTGGTTTAGGTGCTGTGATTGCGATGTCATTCAATTGGCCTACAGATTTATTTGGATTTTATCTGATCCCTGTCGGGGCATTTATAGGAGCAATCGCCACCGTCCTGCTGGTCTATAACATGGCACGCGTCAATGGCATGGTTCCGCTAACAACACTCATTCTGGCAGGGGTGGCTATCGGAGCTTTTGCCTCGGCACTGACTTCATCTCTAATGTTACGCACCGATTTACAAATCCATCGCGCTATTTCTTTCCTGCTGGGAGGTTCTCCGATAGCAGGATGGGATCCAGTGATCGCAGCATTACCTTATATGGTAATTGGTATGGGATTATTATCCCTCTCCGGTCATATGTTGAATGTGCTGCAATTTGGCGAAGAAGAAGCCAAACAAATGGGATTAGCTGTAGACCGGGCCAAGATTTTTGTTGTCGTCACCGCATCGTTGACCACAGCGGTAGCCGTTGCCTTTTCGGGCGTGATCGGGTTTGTCGGCTTGATCGTTCCGCATATTGTCCGTCTCCTGTGGGGAGCTGATTATCGGCGCATCATCCCCCTATCCATTTTTGGTGGGAGCAGTATGCTGCTTCTGGCGGACATGTTGGCTCGCATTTTGCTGGCACCATCCACGCTTCCGGTCGGGATTGTGACAGCTTTAGCTGGGGCACCCTTTTTTTTGTGGATTCTACGCCGCGCAAAGAAGGAGGTCTTTTGGTAGATATGTTGACCATAACTTCTCTTCAAGTCGCGTATGGCGCCAAGGTGGTATTAAAGGATATTTCTCTAGATGTTTCACCTGGAGAAATCTTGGCCTTGATCGGTCCCAACGGGGCTGGGAAAACCACCCTTGTCCGCGCAGTAAGTGGTACTACACCTGTTTTGTCTGGGCAGATTCGTGTTGATGGGCGAGATTTATCTGAACTTTCAACCGCACAGCGAGCTAAGGTTTTGGCTGTTGTCCCACAGGCACGACAATTGGGTGGGGCTTATTCTGTTGAACAAGCTGTGATGATGGGACGCACAGCCTACATGAGTTGGCTGGGACACGAAAATGAAACGGATCGAGTTGCTGTTCAATTAGCCTTGCAGCAAGCTCGATTGGAAGACTTTGCTCACAGGCAGATCGCTCAATTATCCGGCGGTGAGCAGCAGCGTGTGTTGCTGGCGCGGGCATTAGCCCAATCTACGCCTGTTTTGCTTTTGGATGAACCCACCAATCATCTTGACCTGCAGCACCAGACCAATTTGCTGTCTCTGGTGAAGAAACTAGCTGAAGAAAAACAATTGGCCGTGATGATGGCCATGCATGATCTCAATTTGGTCTCGTTCTTTGCGGATAAAGTGGCCTTGCTGGTTGACGGGGAATTGAAGCAGTTTGGCACCCCACAGGAAGTCATTCAGGCAGGGCATATCAGCGAAGCGTATCAAACACCGGTGGAAATCGTTTCTCATCCTGTCACAGGCGTGCCGATCATTTTTCCGCAAGGTGTTCTGAACCATACCAAATAGCGAGGCAGAATGGCAAAAACAAAAAAAGGGCTGATCATCGTCAACACAGGGGATGGCAAAGGAAAAACAACCGCGGCTCTGGGGCTGATGCTGCGCGCTTGGGGGCGCGGAATGCGCGTTTGCATGTTGCAATTTATCAAGAATGAAAAAGCTCGTTATGGCGAAACCAAAGCTGCCCACAAACTGGGATTGGAAATCATCGCCACTGGCGATGGCTTTACCTGGACCAGCAAAGATATGGATGAAACCGTTGCCCGCGCCTTGCACGGCTGGGATGAAGCCCAACAACGCATCATCAGCGGCGACTACGATATCATGATCCTCGACGAGTTCACCTATCCTTTGCATTTTGAATGGCTGGACGTGGGTGAAGTTATCGCTTGGCTGAAAGAGAATAAACCGCCTATGTTGCATTTGGTCATCACCGGGCGCAACGCGCCACAAGAATTGATTGATTATGCTGATCTGGTTACTGAAATGAAGGAAATCAAACACCCCCATAACGATGGCATTCAAGCCCAACTGGGCGTGGAATTTTAGCTATTCGAGAAGACAAGCATACCGCGCAGTGTTTACAATACAGGAGAAGCCCATGCTAGAGCAAATAATTGCACGTATTCAAGATTTAGACCAAAAGGCATTAGCCGCTGCCACAGCCCGCCAAAATACGCTTACCAAGCCCCCCGGTAGCCTGGGAAGATTAGAAGAACTGTCTATTCAACTAGCAGGAATCAGTGGAGAACCTATCCCATCCATCAAAGATAAAGTCATCATCACGATGGCCGGAGATCATGGCATCGTCGCTGAAGGTGTTAGTGCCTATCCTCAGGAGGTCACGCCGCAGATGGTGCTCAATTTCCTCTACGAAGGGGCAGCGATCAACGTCCTTTCAAAACACGTTGGCGCACGAATCACCGTCGTAGATATGGGCGTCGCCGTTGATATGGAGCCGCATCCTTTATTAGTGAGCAAAAAGATTGCCAAAGGCACGGCGAATATGACAAAAGGTCCCGCCATGAGCCGTGAAGACGCTGAAAAAGCCATTCTCGCAGGCGTGGAAGTCGTTGAATCCGAGATAGAAAACGGTCTCGACATCGTTGGCACGGGTGATATGGGCATCGGCAATACCACGCCCTCCGCTGCCATCGCTGCTACGCTGACGGGCATCGCTCCCGCCAAACTCGCAGGTCGTGGCACGGGTGTGGACGATGATGGCTTAAAACGAAAAATTGATGCCATCGAGCGTGCGCTCGAAGTTAACAAACCGGATTCCAACGACGGGTTGGACATCCTCGCCAAAGTCGGCGGTTTCGAGATCGCTGGTCTTGTAGGCGTTATTCTTGGCGCAGCCGCCAATCACAAACCCGTCATGGTGGATGGCTATATCTCCACTGCCGCTGCCATGATCGCCGTTGCTATTGCGCCCATGGTCAAGGGCTATCTTATCTCCGCGCATCGTTCTCAGGAGTATGGTCACATGCAAATGATCGAGTGGCTGGGGCTAAAACCGCTTGTTGATCTCGATTTCCGTCTGGGTGAAGGCACAGGTGCCGCCCTCGGCATCTCCCTTGCTGAAGCCGCCTGCAAGATTTTGGCAGATATGGCAACTTTCGCAGAAGCAGGCGTTTCGGATAAGGAATAAGTAATGCGTGAAACGTAAAACGGGAATCACGCATCACGTTTTACGTTTCACGCTCTGTTTTGAAGCTTTTCTTTGAGTCCCTTCGTGTCCTTTGTGTTTAACAAACACTCCGTGGTAAATCCCATGATCCCCCTAATCGCCGCTTTCCAATTTCTCACCATCATCCCCACCATCATCCGCCGCCCCTTCACCTCGCAAGAGATGGGGCGTGCCGTCGGCTGGTTTCCCCTCGTCGGGCTGGGATTGGGCGCCTTGCTCTACGGCGTCCACTACGCCGCCACGCTCATCTTCCCAGCCACTGTTTCGGCAGCGCTCGCCCTCCTCGCCTGGGTCTTCTTCACCCGTGCCTTCCATCTGGACGGATTAATGGACACCTGCGACGGTCTCTATGGCGGATTCACCACAGAAAGACGACTGGAGATCATGCGAGATTCTCGGATGGGAGCCTTCGGTGTGGTTGCCGGCGTCATCATCCTGCTGCTTAAATACACCGCTCTCGCTTCCTCCTCGGATGCTGGGCTTGCTCTCGTTATGGCAACATTATTTGGGCGTTGGACATCGTCCCTCGTCATCGTCGCCTTTCCCTACGCCCGTGAACAAGGCGTAGGCTACGACATGAAAAAGACTGCTCGCTTGCCCCAAGCCCTCCTCGCCACAACCATCACCGTGATAGCATCTTGGCTACTCAACGGCACACAGGGACTTCTCCTTATCCCCATCACCGCCCTCGCCGCCATTGGGATCGCTCTCTACATCATGCGTCTCCTCCCTGGTCTCACGGGCGACAACTACGGCACAATTACCGAATTGACAGAAACCCTCGTCCTTTTGAGCTTTGCATTAGCGTGACTACAGCTCCTGAATGGCGGACGATCTAAATACAAAGGTCTCGAAGGAACACGAAGGAAAAACTTTTTTCTTTGTGTTTCTTTGTGCCCGTCGTATTTAGCCCGAAAAAAAAAGCCAATAAGGAAAATCCCATGCCAGCCAAAACCCTCGTCGTCCTCGGCACCTCCTCCTCCGTAGGCAAAAGCCTCCTCGTAACAGGTCTCTGCCATCTTTTCGCGCGGCGGGGTGTGCGGGTGGCTCCCTACAAAGCACAGAATATGTCCAATAATGCTGCCGTTTGTCCCGACGGATTGGAAATCGGGCGGGCACAGGCAACCCAAGCTCTCGCCGCAGGGCTGGAACCGCATGTGGATATGAACCCCGTCCTCATCAAACCCGAAGCGGACGCTCGTTCTCAAGTCGTTGTCATGGGAAAGGCATGGAAAACCCTCTCCGCACGAGATTATTACCCGCAAAAACATATTCTCTGGGAAGCAGCAACCTCCGCCCTCGACCGCTTGCGAGAGCAATACGACCTCGTCATCGTCGAAGGGGCGGGCAGCGCAGCCGAACTCAATCTCAAAAAAGGCGACATCGTCAACATGGCGATCGCCCGCTACGCTAACGCCCCCGTTCTCCTCGCTGGTGATATTGATCGGGGCGGCATTTTCGCCCAACTGATCGGCACTGTCTGGCTCCTCGAGCCTGAAGAGCGTGCCCTCGTCAAAGGACTGCTGGTCAACAAATTTCGGGGCGACATCACCCTCTTTGAAGACGGCGTTCAAATTCTCGAAGAAAAAAGCAACACCCCCGTCCTCGGCGTTCTCCCCTACCTCCACGACCTTTTCATTCCCGAAGAAGACGCGGTTGCGCTCGAAAATCCCTTCGATACGCCTGTAATCCTCCCCAACGAGATCGAGATCGCCGTCATTCGCCTGCCCCGCATCGCCAATTTTGACGATTTTGATCCTTTGGCAGCGGAAGATGGGATTCGCATCCGCTATGTGGATAGCGCCGAGACGCTCGGTCAGCCTGCCGCCATCATCATCCCTGGGACAAAGAGCACGCTCAGGGATTTGGCTTGGTTGCGTTCCCTTGGGCTTGGGGATGCTATTCAACATCTTGCTGCCAAAGGGACGCCCGCCGTCGGCATTTGTGGTGGCTACCAGATGCTCGGCGAAACCATCCACGACCCTGAGCATGTCGAATCTACCGAAGACTCGGCTCCGGGCTTGAGCCTTCTGCCCATCGAGACAGTTTTTGCTGGAAAAAAAGCCACCCATCAGGCAAGTGCAGAAGTAAAAAAGGGCGCAGGCTGGCTCAGCGACCTTGAAGGGCAGACAATCAACGGATACGAGATCCACATGGGGCGTACGCAGAGCAAATCTCCATGGTTGGAGATCAACGAGCGGAATGGCGAAGCTGTGCAAGTTTTAGATGGCGCAAGCAGCGAAGACGGCAAAATCTGGGGATGCTATGTACACGGTCTCTTTGCGAATGAGAAATTACGGCGGGCGTGGCTGAAAAGTTTGGGCTGGAAGGAAGATAGCGCAGGCGAAAAAGATCCCTTCGCAGAATCATTAACCCGCTTGGCAGATACCCTTGAAGAAACTTTAGATATGGAATTACTGGAGAAAATAATATGGGAAAGCTAACCCTGATTTTGGGCGGCGCACGCAGCGGAAAAAGCTCTTATGCAGAAAAACGGGCAAAAGAACTCGGCGGGGATAATGTGCTCTATCTTGCCACATCTCAGATCAAAGATAAAGAGATGCAGGAGCGCGTAGATAAACATCGTGCAGATCGTCCAGCCGCTTGGGGCACGCTCGAAGCCCCTCGGGACCTCGCTAATGCCCTTCGTAAGCCTCAGCAAGCCTCAGATCAAGAGCGTCCCGCCGATGTCATTTTGCTGGATTGCGTCACTTTTCTCGTTGCCAATCATTTGATGGATGCCGCCGCTCCAGAAGACGATCCATTTGACGACCCCAGCGCAGATCCATTCGCCAAGCAGATCGAAGCGGCTGTGGTCGCAGAAGTCGAATCCCTGATCGAATATGTGCAGAAAAATGATGTGGAAATGCTCGTCGTCTCGAACGAAGTTGGGCTGGGCTTGGTCCCCGCCTACGAATTGGGGCGTGCCTATCGAGATATTTTAGGCCGAGCCAACCAGATATTGGCTCGGCATGCAGACGAGGTGCTATTCTTCGTGGCGGGCTTGCCGATGAAAGTGAAGTGATGCTAAAGTTGAGTTTGGTGCGCCATGGTGAGACGGCGTGGAATGCGCAGCGCCGTTATCAGGGGTAATCGGATGTGCCGCTCTCGGATGTGGGGCGGAAGCAGGTTGAGCTCTTGGCACGCCATCTTTGGGGGGCGAGTTTCGATGCGATCTATGCCAGCAACTTGAAACGTGCCTGGGAGACCGCCAGTATCATTGCTGCTGAGCTTGATGCTGAGATTATCCCTGATTCACATCTGCGGGAGATGAGTTTTGGTGTTTTTGAAGGGCTGACTTTTGACGAAGCGCAGACGCAATATCCCGATGTGATAGCAGCCTGGCTGAAAGACTATAATCATCCGCCGCCCGAAGGCGAAGCTTTGGATGTCTTTTCGGAGCGAGTGTCGTCATTTTTGGCTGATCTGCAAAAGGAGCATGAGGGACAGCATCTGCTTTTGGTGGCGCACTGTGTTTGCCCTCAAACCCCATTGGACAGAAGGGGATGATGATGTCAGGGAGACGATGCAACAGGTGTTGAATACTGGCTTACTTCCGTTCGAGCGTATTGGTGGCAGTGTGAAATATCCTCTTCAAACAAATCAAAACTTCCCGTATTTTACAAAATAGGGGAAGTTTTTTGCTCTTAGATTCAAATATAAGGAGCGATATTCTTGCATTCTCGTCTCCTGCTTGCCAACTGAATACCAATTGCTTTGCCCACTATCAAGCCGCGACTTGGAAGGAGAAACACGTGGTTATTGTCCACGGCATGGACATACCTGGTAGACCACAAAAGAGCGAGCAATCCACTCGGATTACTCGCTCTTTACATAAACCACTAGTCTCTCTGCCCATATACAGGCGTAAGTAGCCTTGCTTTTTTTTATCACAGTTACTTGCCTAGCGCGGTAGAAACCGTGTATACGGGTATAAATTTCGACCAATCCGATTTGTGTCCGCGGGGCATGACATATAACGTTTTTTTTGGACATGATAGGCTAATGTTGTGCCCAATAACCATCAAAAAACAGTCCATTTATATGTATCCCTGCCCCTGCGGATATTCTGGCGATCCCGAAAGAGCTTGCACCTGTTCTCATTCCACCGTGACGCGTTACCAAAAGCGGATTTCAGGCCCCATGCTCGATCGTATTGATATCCACATCGAAGTCCCGCGCGTGGATTTTGAGAAGTTGTCTGATAAACGTAGGGGGGAAAGCTCAAAAGATATTCTCACACGAGTAGAAAAAGCACGCCAAATCCAAAGAGAAAGATTCTCTGATCTCAACAACGGGGTGATGACCAATGCCGATATGCGCGTTGCGGAAGTACGTCAGTTTTGCGAACTGGATGATGCGGGGCAGCAACTTGTCAAAGCTGCAATGCCTCAACTTCAACTTTCCGCGCGAGCCTATCATCGCATCTTGAAATTGGCACGCACGATTGCAGATTTAACGGGGGAGGAGAACATCCAGTCTACGCATCTGGCGGAGGCGTTGCAGCATCGTCCAAAGGGGATGATGGTTTAGCGGGAAAAAAGTTGGGGGGAGAAGATGTTTAGGGGTGGCACTCAAGCCCAAATCACGCGCGTCTCGGCACTTTATCCTAAAAAAATAACCAGAGGGCTAGTTTTCAAACCAACCCTTTGGCTATATCCGTTTTCTACTTAATGACCGATTATATCTTGGGGGGATTTCGCTATCCTATAGGTAGAAAATGATGAAAAAGAAGTGTAAGTTTGGGGTGCATGCGAAGTGAGTATTTCATCCCATAAGAAATCTATTGAATCTTGAGGACTATTTTCCCTACAACGCGCCCTTTTTCGCTTAGGTTGTGGGCATCTTTAATTTCTTCTATGGGGAAGGTATGAGCTATTTGTGGTTTTATTTGAGCATTTTGAAACATCGTTCTAATGGCATCAAGGTCTTGCTTGCTTGATGCAACCATGATAATTTTTGCTTTTTTCGATCTGAAGAGATTTAATACAGAGCCAAAGAGCATTGCCGGGATAGTGGGGGAAGTGGTGACACAAACGCCGCCCGCTTTTAGGGTTTTCTTAAATTCAGCAAAAGAATGGTTGCCAATCGTGTCGAAAATGCTATCGTAACTATTTTCATTTTCAAGAAGGTCGTCTTTTTTGTAGTCTATTATGTGGTCGGCGCCTAGACTTTTTGCAAATTCGATATTTTTTGTACTGCAAACGCCGGTTACAGTGCATCCCAGAGCTTTTGCTATTTGTACTGCTACGCTCCCGACCCCGCCTGTGCAACCGTTGATTAAAATATGGTCGCCTTTTTTTACTTGAGCCTTATGAACAAGAGCCTGATAAGCGGTTTGTGCAACCATAGGTAAAGAAGCGGCTTCATCAAAACTTAGGTTGCCGGGCTTTATCGCAAACATATCTTCGTTGATTTTTAGATACTCGGCATAAGCACCGCCTTTTAAGCCATCTGTCATACCGTATACTTCGTCCCCTTTTTTGAAGCCTGTAATACTTGAACCTATTTTACTGACGATGCCTGAAAAATCTGAGCCTAAAATTTCGGGCGGTGTCTTGCCCGTCATCATTTTCATTTCGCCATTTCTGACTTTCCACTCCATCGGATTTACTGAAGTACTTATTACTTGAATTAGTACTTCACCATCTCCAATGATTGGTTTGTCAATTTCTGCCAGCTTTAGAACATCGGCATTTCCGTATTCTTTTGTCAGAATAGCTTTCATTATTTTCTCCTTGAAAATTAAACCGGGCTTACGCATTTTTTATAAGCCCTACTATTTATCTTTTACTCTTTCTGAGATTATCCTTTGATCTGCCCCATCAAGCCAATTGCATTGGTGGTTTGCCATTCGGCAGTTACTTTACCATCCTTGACTTCACGGATGAAGTGACCTGTGCCAACGACACGTTTACCTGTTGCTGGAACACCGTAGAATTCACCACTATGGGTCATTTTATTGGTGTACTCGATGGCAACTAAATCCCCTTCGGCTACGACACGGACAAAATCCATATCCATATCGGTCATTGCAGTGCACAAAACACCGCGCATAAAGCCGATATATTGCGCTTTATTAATAGGCGCGGTGCCATCGCCAACGTAGGTGAAACTATCATCGAGTAATTCATCTACTTTTTCCCATTCACCATTCATAATGGCTTTTGAAACGCCTAACGCTGCTTCTTTTTTTCCTTCAAGTGTTGACATATTAGCTCCTTTTTGATGTACCTAAATATTGATAAATAGATTATAATCACATAGTCTAAAATAGCAAGTACGCACTATTTTATACCATAGTACCCAAAAGAATACTGTAAGGAGAATTCAATGCAAGATGCCTATTTTTGCCCCGTAACGGCTACAATCTCAGTAATTGGTGGGAAGTGGAAATCCATCATTTTGTGGATTCTCTATCAAGATACACATCGCTTTAGTGAGTTGAAGCGGAAGATTCCGAAAATCACCCAAAAGATGCTCACTCAGCAATTGCGTGAATTAGAACGGGATGGGGTTGTGCATCGGGAGGTTTACCCCGTTGTGCCCCCAAAAGTAGAGTATTCGCTCACAGAACGCGGGCATACATTATCGCCCCTGCTTAAGTCAATCGCAGAGTGGGGAGAAGCGTATATGCAAGAACCCGCTTGAAATTATCTTGGGGAAAATATACTGCATACTTTCAAAAAGATCATCTCGGCGTGGGCATCTCTCATGCCGAGATGATCTTTTGATTTGAAGAACTTTTTACCGCCCCATTTTAAAAACACTCAATCCCTGACGAAAAACAATAATCACAGATAAAATCAACATTGCAAAATCCGGAGCATGTCGTCCACTGATTCCGGAGCATGCCGTCCACTAATTCCGGAGCATGCCGTCCACTAATTCCGGAGCAAATCGTCCACTA
>Ga0233447_1000689_pt1 | contig 34779 bp, 30 predicted proteins | sample SI_124_October20_3_FD_183014 | JGI IMG/M metagenome (GOLD analysis project Ga0233447, IMG submission 183014) | Seawater microbial communities from Saanich Inlet, British Columbia, Canada - SI_124_October2016_135_MG | ecosystem: Environmental > Aquatic > Marine > Inlet | place: Canada: British...
TCCACGAAACTTTGTTTTTTAGGCAACATCTTATTGATTTATTAGGGCTTCGCCCCGATAAAGTCCCAGAATCTAACGATTTTTTGCAGCTTTCTTTATGCTGATTTTTTACCGGACAGTAGTGATTATAGATACAATTCTATGCTCATCATCAGAAGCTATTTTCATTTTCTCCACAAGATCTTGGCCTAACATATCTACTAAATCATCTAAACCATCTTTGAAACCATTTTTGTAGGTAACAAGAGGCAAGACCCCATTTGACAGTGACTCAGACAGCACCAAACCATATGCCTCTGGAACAACTGAAGGAAACAGAGCTAGGTCTGAGCATGGAAATACACATTGGAGCAAAGAATGGTTTAATCGACCAAGAAAATGGACTCTTTTCTGAAGGTCTTTACCATATTTAAAAATAGCAGCTATATTTTTCGTGTCTTTTAGAAAAAAATCCACACAACCCCAGCAACCTTTTAAATTATTTCTATCTAAGTCAAAACCATTTTGACATAGATCTAACAATAAACCTTTATTGGCAGTTGAAATTGCATAAACAAGCCCTTCCAAAACCTCTCTGTAAGAGCCAGATCCGACCACAACTAAATGCACATCTGGATTTATTTTTAGGATTAGTGGTAATGCACAAATCAAGCTTTGCAACCCTTTACCAACAGTTAGTGCCCCTGCAAAAAATAATATTTTTTGATCCCATGGAATGCTTTTTATATGATCATCTATATCAGAGTCTGGCAGTTTGTGTATATAATTTTCTTGGTACTCTTTAACCGCCCGTAACTCTCCCTTTTCAAGGCGTCTATGAAGTTCCTCTGTTTGAGAAGAGGTCTTCCCCTTCAACTTTTCTTTTTTGATTATCTTTTCAATAGATTTTCGACGATCTTTTTTTTCAACAACTTTAAAAAGATTTGTATCAACACCAATACCAACAGTACTTGTCTTTTTTTCTATTAATTCTTTGTGCTCAGGATATATATTTATGATACGCTCTCTAACTTCTCGATTGCCAATGATAAGGCCGTTACAAGCCTCAATTGCCGCTAAGGCCAGCTTCTTATATCTATCATCTACTTTAACTGTGTACTCAATGGCGCTGCCATGTGGAAAAATATACATTGGGGTATTTGTTTTCTTACAAGGCTCAATAGCAATATAAGGTTGGCAAACCAAATGGTTTGTTAATAGAACATCAAACTTATATTTTGAAAGAATTTTATATAAATAACCCTGATTTTCTTGGATATACTCAAATAGCTCTTCATCTGTAAGGTCAATAAAAGCTTTCACATTATTGCCACGTTGTTTATCTGTAAGATAGACAGGCTTTACGCTAGCTTCTTCTGGTAACTTATGCAAAAAACATAAATCTTCATGGGTTTTGTTTTCAAATCCGAAGACATGGGCAGGATTATCTTCCTTGCAGATTAAATGCACTTCATGACCCAACTCAATTAAACTTTTTGCCAGATACCTATTAAATTCGTTGCTACCAGAACCAATGAGCTCGTAACCATGATATAAGCCAATACGCATACATTAATTATGTTAGCACACCTAAAGAAAACAAGTTTCTTAAACTTCGTTTTTATGGTTATCAGGTTCGCATAGAGATTACCCCACTTTTTAGCCTGTCTCTGCAACAACGCACGCACACTGCTCTGAGATGTTCTAGTCTCAAGTGCTCTGCAACAATGTACGCACATACCTCTGAGACTTATGTTAAAATAGATGGCATGAAAACAGAAAAAAAAGTAATACTAATCACAGGCTGTTCTAGTGGGTTTGGTCTGCTTAGCACTGTGAAACTTTCTAAAAAGCATATTGTTTATGCTTCTATGCGTAATTTAGCTAAAAAAGATGCTTTGTTAAAAGCTGTGAAAGAAGTGGGTGGGAAAGTTAATTTACTGGAGCTTGATGTTACAAAGCTTGAATCTATTGAAACTGCTAAAAATATTATTGAAGAAGAAAGCGGTAGGCTTGATGTTTTAATTAATAATGCAGGCTATGCTATTGGTGGTTTTTTTGAGGATTTGAGTGACCTTGAAATAAGAGCACAATTAGAAACCAATCTTTTTGGGGTAATGAACGTTACCAGATCTTTATTGCCATTAATGCGAAAAAATAGAGGTGGGAAAATAATAAACATCTCGAGTATCGCTGGGTTAATGGGTATGCCGGGGCTTGGCGCCTATAATACTAGCAAGTGGGCTATAGAGGGTTTTTCTGAAAGTTTACGGCATGAACTCAACCTTTTTGGCATTAAAGTAGTATTGGTTGAGCCAGGTGCTTTTAGCACTAATATTTTTACTGAAAATGGCAAAGCAGCAGCTAATGCATGGAACCCTGAAAGCCCATACTACAAATACACAAAAACCTTTTTAGGGTTGGTTGATAAGATTGTAAAAAATGGAGCAAATAACCCGCAAAAGGTTGTTGGCTTAATTGAAAAAATAATTTCAAAGAAGAACCCTAAGCTAAGGTATTTGGTTGGGTTTGATGCTGTTAGTAGAAAATTTCTGATTAGATCCTTGCCTTTTAAATGGATTGAAAAAGTTGTAGCTCGAGTAATAATGAAATAGGTGTTTTTACTAAAAAAATTTATTTATACCCAAACCAAAATAGAAACTAGAACTCAAATTCTCATTTTGGTTTGGGTATAGCTATCTAACAGAAGCCTTGCCATATTCATTTCCATAAAGAAGGGTTTTTACATTTTTATTAGAGTACTTGTACTTTGTTCCATTTATTTTGAGCTTACATTTTTTTTCAAGTAAATATAGTTTGTTAATGTTATTGGACTCGAAATTTTTTATATCTATTGAAGCTGGCCCAAACTCTGCTTTTTTTTGGAATACTGCGAACCCTAGCTCTGTATTGTTCATAGCTACTTTGTCACCTGTAATTATTGAGTAATCTTTACTGGTTAAGCCAATAGCCACATTGGTTAATTCAATGTTATCTAATTTCATATTGCTTTTTTCTCCAGCGCTTAGGGCTTTATCTTTTATACCTGTCATAACAACATTTTTTATATTAATTTCTGAGCCAGAAACATCAATTCCATCATTGCCAATATTATAAAAACTCGTGTTTTCAACAATTCCATCACAAAAGTCACCATCAAAAGCGTCTGCTAAAATGTTTCTGAATTTTGAATTTAATATTGAATAATTTGATCTAAATATATTCAGGAAATCATCACCATAATGATTATCACTAAAAGAGCAGCTATCTATAGCCACATCTGACTCATAAAACATTACAGAAGCAGAAATTGACCAAGCTGGAATTTGAGGAGCTGAAAGATGAGAAAATAACACATTCCTTAGCACTGATTTACCAGCCTTATTTCTATTTGCTAAAAGCACCACCAAAGCTTTGCCATCTCTTTTCTTAGAAGTAATGTGGATTGGCTTGGACTTTGTACCTCTAAAATCTAACCGAGAGTACGATAGAATAACAGCTTGATTGCTTAAGTTTATAGTCGTGCCAGGCTTACATATAACTTTTAAGCCACTCGGTATTATTAAACACTTATTAAGTGTCCAATTACCAGGAATAATAGTTAAAGTAGCTTTATTTTTATTATGCTCAATAAAAGCAAACTCATTATAGTTAGGCTTGAAATTTGTTATATCATCTTTAATAAAGAACTCATCATAAAAAGTCCAAGGCAAAACATTGTTATATCTAATATTTTTATCGCCAACTGTTTTATAAGCTATTTTTATTACTGGGTTTTCTTCTTTTTTATTTAAGCTATCTTTTTTAGGGCCATGAAACACGACTGTTTTATATCGATTTAAATCAGAAACACTTATATTCATTAATATAGTTTCTTTTATGGGCCTATATTTTTGGCCGTTATACTCTATATAAAGAGCTTCTACTGGTTTGTTTTGAATATTTACAAGCTGAAGCGTTATTTTATTGTGATTGATTCCTTTATAAAAACCATTTAAACCTACTGGCTTAATTGAACTTTTTAACTCTTGGAACATTAGTTTATCTGTTTTTGAAGGGAAATATTTTGGAACTACTGAAGTAGTAAAAACACTAAAGCCAACGCCTATAAAAAAAGTAGGTATAAGAAGTAATAAAATTAAAGATATATATAGTATTCTTTTCATAATTATTTAAAATTCGCTTTTCATAAAGTTAATAAAATTTTTGTTTAATAAGATATTTTTAAAGCTTCTTTTTTTTGCTTTTGCTACCACAGAACTATTTAAAGATTGGTTATTAATTATCGTAAGGGTCTCTATTTCGGCTCCATCTAAACTAGCTAACTTAAAGCTTACTTCTGTTTTATCAGCTTCTGTTTCACTTTTAAGCTGAATAGCTTTTATTTGAGCATATGGTTTTAGCATTATTTGTTTTGATATAGTTTGATAATCATTGTGTTTTATATTTGTTATTGCTATACAAAAAGGGGTTGTGTTTTTTAGAACCAGGCTTTTTAGATTGTTTTTTTTATCAACTGATATAAAACCTTCTATTTTATTATTTTTAAAATGATTCTTAAGCACATTATAGTTATGATTTATGGTTTCTTTATTATAGAAACAGAACCGTACCCACTGACCAGGCATAATGCGATTAAGAAAACCTGGGATTATTGCAAAATTTATTGAGTACTTTCTATTTAAAAAAGAGAAAAATGAATCTATATAGTTAGCATTTGCTATTTCATATAGCTTTTCTGTGGTTTTTGAATTTAGTATTTCATCCTTGTATAAATAGTTATGTATTGAGTAGGGCTGTATAAAAGTGGGCAATACTGAAAAGCGATTAATACCTCTACCAGAAAAACCGTCAAAACCGATTGGTTCTAATCTGCATGTAACAGGGTTATAGTAAAACCTTAGATTACTCCACATCAGTGCATGCCATGAGTTTGTTAGGTTAGAAACTGCTATAAAACTTGCCATTTTATCAACATCAAAAACCCTACTTGGAGGGAGTTTTCCTTGTCTAAAAGCTTCATATAGGTTTTTTGCCCTTATAAACTGTTGTTTTTGAGTAGCAACTTCAATTGTTTTGTTGTATTTAAAAGGCAAAATCTCACTCATTTGCTGTTGATAAAGCTGGTCAACTTCCTTGTCTGGGTTTAACCATTTATCAGCCCAAAAATGCTGCTCTGTGCACTTTATAATAGGGCCTTCCCTTAAACCATTATGCTCAACCAAGATTTTGTCAAAATGCTCTTCAAGTGCATATACACCTAAAGACTCGCCGTTTATTGATACATTAATAAATTTATATTTAATTGCAGGCAAGCCTTCATACTCGAGTAACCTTGTATATATCCACTCATATAGATAATGTCTAGTGCCAGGCCTATGGATTGAGAATTTCTTTAAACCAAATAAAGACTTTGAATTTGATAGCTTCACTCTAAACGACCACTTTTTACCTTTAAGATGGTCTACATAATCGCCTTTTAATCGGAGCTTTGCTTTATACTTTTTACCTTTATATTCAACTGCACCAGAAACATAGTCATTATCATTTGCAAATAATAGCGCTTGATAGCCAAAGTATTTAGCAGAAAATGTTAAGTCTTTTTTGTAACGGAGTTTTTGTAGCTCTTTAAACTTTATATCTAGGCCTATTTCATCTATCTCATAACCAATACTTTTTAAATACCATGTAAAAATTGTTTCTTCAATTTTTTGATATAAACCTTCTTGATGAAAAGAATACCCAAAAATAAATACTATAATAAATAATATTAATACAGATACTCTCTTTTTATCTGTACTGTTAGATACTAATTTATGAAGTTTGTTAAATTTTGTTTTTATAAACACTTATTAAATATTTCCTAATCATAAAAAAGCATGTTAAGTAAGTTATATCTGAATATCTAAGCTGTATTCTTTAATCACGTCCTTGATAAGGTCTTGAAGCTCCTGATTAAGAGGAACCCCTTTTCTCCTTGCGCTCTTACCAAACCAAATATTCTTTTTTTAAACTTTCATACATAAAGTTTTCTAAAACTTCAAACTTCACATAAGTTGTATTTTTGGACATACAAATATTCTATCATTAAAAAAGAAGCGCATAAAAGCACTTCTTTTTTAAAGTTATTATTATAGTTTAAATTTAATAGCTAGCTTGCGCCACGCATGCTCAAAACCGTGAAAATAGTTAAAAATAAAATTGCAAAATCTTTTAGGATTGACCACTGATCAATGTACTTGATATCCATTTGCATCCATTGATCAAAACTAATATTGTTTCTACCGCTTATTTGCCAAGTACAAGTAATACCAGGCTTAACTGAAAGACGCCTTCTTTGCCAATTTGAATACTTTTCAACCTCATCTGGCAAAGGTGGCCTTGGGCCAACCAAGCTCATATCACCCAAAATGACATTAAGTAACTGAGGCAATTCGTCTATGCTAGTTTTTCTTAGTATTTTTCCTACCCAAGTAATCCTAGGATCTTTTTTAATTTTAAAGACAGGTCCAGACATTTCATTATGCTCTAAAAGATCTTTTTTTCGTTCTTCTGCATCGATATACATTGACCTAAATTTATATATATTAAATAACCGCCCATTCTTACCTACCCTTTTCTGTTTGAATAAGATAGGGCCTGCTGAGTTAATTTTTATTGCCAAGGCCGCAAGCAATAATATTGGTGAAACTACAACAATACCAATAAGAGAGCTAACTCTATCAAAAACCTCTTTCATAAGAACGCCCATAACGCTATGAGAAGCTAGGTTACAAGTTAGGTATGAAATATTTCTTCTGCTATCTAGCTCAAATTTTAGAGCGGGATTATTAAAATAATTCATACATATTTTTATTGTTATTCCTCTTTGGATACAAACGTTGATATATGGCTCTATAGCTTTTAACTCGTCAGGTTCAATAGCTAGAAATAAGACATCAATAAAATTTTTGTTGATTATTTTTTTTAAATCTTTTACTTTACCCAAAACCTTGTATTTACTTTTTATGCCTGAATTATGTTCTTTATTAGTTACAACACCCAACACATCAACATTCCAACTTTTAGAATTAATAACTTTTGCTAGTACTTTTTTTACATCGTCTGGATTACCAACTATAATAGCTTGCTTGGTATTTATCTTATATCTCTTCATTAAAGAAACAACAACAGTAATCATAATCTTTGTCATTACAACAGAACCCACACACAACAAACCAAAAACTAATAAGAAGTCTTTGTTTGGGACTGCTAAACCAAATAGTTTTATTATTGACCAAAGACAAGCTAGGCTAACTAGCACTGCCTCTGCAGCTGCAAATAACTGATACCTAAGCTTTAGAACTCTTTTTGGCTTATAAACACTGCTATATTTAAATATTGATCTCCAAATTAATAACACCGGGAATAGTAATAAATTAACCACTCCTATTTTACTAAAAAAAGACTCGCTCGCCATAAATACATGCGTAATTAAGTATGCCGCATAAAGTGAAGTTATTGCCATAAACATATCTAGCAACTTTGCTACAAAACCAGAAGAAGCCATTTCTATTTCATGCTTGCCGCCCTCTTCTTCAAGAAGCTTTTGTTCTTGATCTAACAAGGCCTCAACTTGACCTGTATTTATTATGTCTTCCACAACATTCTCACTATAATCAGGTACTTCAAGATTATCTAATATATGTTTATTTTCTTTAATCTTTTTTTCTATAGCTTTTTTAAGTAAGTTATTTTTAAATCTTGTTAAAAAATATGTGCTTTGCATTTTAAATAACCCTCCAGGTTTTTTCCCCTAAATTTATATTCCAACTTATCACCACTTTCAAACATCGATTGTTCTTAATACGAGCACAAAATCTAGCTGAAATATCTTAAGTGAATATTTTGGAAGAAATTTTACAACGACACATTTTGGCAACAGCCCCAACTAAACTATTTTTTTGATATTTTCTATAAATATATTTTTTGAGAATTTTTCTGCGTTATTTCTAATTTTTTCTTGAGACCAGTTTATTTTTTTAAAATCACTTATTGCATTGCAAAGGCTTTCTTCGTTTTGTTTTTCAAAGAAAACGCCTGTTTCACCATCAATGACTGTCTCAAGAGCACCACCAGCCTTGAATGCGATAACCGGCTTACCTGCTGCCTGGGCTTCTACTGGCGTTATACCGAAATCCTCTTCTCCTGGGAAAATAAAGGCCTTGCAGCGATTTATCATAGCCTCAACAACCTCATCTTTTTGGAAACCCATAATTTCTATGTTGGGACTGGCCATTTTTTTTAGATTTTTGTAATCAGAGCCAGAACCTATAACAACGAGCGTGTCACCTAATTTATTAAAAGCCTTTACTGCTAGATCTATTCTTTTATAACCCACAAGCCTAGATATTATTAGATAAAAATCGTCTTTTATATCTGATGCTGGGAAACGATCCAAGTCAACAGGTGGATAGATAACTATAGAATCTCTTTTATAAATATTTTTGATTCTGTTTTGGATATTTTTGGAATTAGCAACAAAAAGAGTAACTGATTTATTTGTGTATTTATCCCAAACACGTAAAACAGCCAAGAATAACGGTAAAACAAATTTATAAAAAATATTAACACCCTCTTTTTTAACATACTCTTCTGTTCTGTAAAGGAACCTGGGTGGGGTATGCAAATAGCAGATATGTTTTTGGCCTTTTCTAACTTTTATACTTTTTCCAAAAGCAGAGCAACTGCTTATTATCACATCATAATCTTTTAAGTTAAAAGATCTAAAAGCAAAAGGGTATAGAAAAAATAGTTTTTTAAAATGTTTATTAATAAATGGAATATTTTGCATCCAAGATACTTTGATATTTGCATTTTTGAAGATGGGCCAGGTTTTGTCTGGAAAGTAAAAAGATGTGTAAATTGGAGCTTCTGGAAACATTTCATGTAAAACTGCAACCACATATTCTGCGCCACCTTGTTGGTTTAGGAAATCGTGAACTATTGCTATTTTTTTCATATCTATTTTTTTATCACCAACTCTATATTAGTAGTTGGAAATAACCAGCAAAAACAGGTTGATTCATATACTCGCCTGGCAACATTAGAACTATTAACTAAAAACTCTATTAAATAATTATAAAAATACAAACCTTTTTTAAAGGTGATTTTTATTTTTGAAATTGTAGAAAAACTATAATCAAAATAGGAAGAAGATGTAAAAAAATTAAAAGTAAAAGCAGAAAACATTTTTTTATGAGTAGGATCTATATAGTTATTTTTTGATGTGAAGTGAGGAACTCTTATATGAATTTCCCCTAATTGTTTGAGAATACGATATAGATCTTTCATTAAATTAACATACTCAACATGCTCTAACACATCTTGGCAAAGAATTTTATCTATTGATTGATCGTTAAATGGTAAAGGAAGAATATTTATATCGTGGACTACGTCTACACCTTCAATTGCGCGACTATCTAAATTTATCCAACCAGCTCGAATATCTCCACCACATCCTAAATTAAGTTTTGTTTTCATGATTACCCCTCCATTGTTTTATTATACGTTTGAAGTGTTTGAGATGCAGCTGCTTTCCAATTAAATAGATTACTTCTTTTTTTAGATTTTATGCTTAATTCCTGGCAAAGATAATCATTACCAAACAGAAGATTAACCTTATTTGCGAGATCTTCAATAGAGTTCGGGTCGATATATTGGACAGCATCACCACCAACCTCTGTTAATGAAGAGATATTACTAGTAATTACCGGCACACCCAAACTCATGGCCTCCAAAACTGGAAAACCAAACCCTTCATAAAAAGAGGGATATACAAATATTGTTGCTTTTTTATAAATAGCACATAGCTCATCTGGCTTTAAATATCCTGTTTGAATAATATTACCACCCATTAATTGATACTGTTCTGCCATTGCCTGGATTTTGGCATATTTCCAACCCAAAGGACCAGCTATTACTAATGGGATTAAACGCTTCTTTTTTTCTGCAAGAAAAATTAGGGACTTGATGAGACCTTCTAGATTTTTACGAGGCTCTAAGGTGCCAACAAATAAAATATATTGTTTTGGAAATTCGATATCTAAGTGAATAATATCTAGATCTTTTGGGATTTGAAGGTTATTCCCATTATAAACAACATCAATTTTTGATTCTGGAATATTTAATATTTCTATGATGTCCTTTTTGGTATTTTCAGATACTGCAATAATTCTATCTGCTAATTGAGCAGATAGTCTGGTTAATGTTGTTAAGTACTTTTGTTTAAAACCTTTATAGAATTGGGGGAATTTAAAATTAGCTAAATCATGGACAGTTATCACTGTTTTATAAGGCTTTTTTTTAGGCAAGATTGGAATCACATGCATTGGACAATGATAAATATCGATATTTTCTTTACATACAACATTATGGCTAACTAACTGCTCCCAAAAAATGCGTTTTATAGGGCTTGTAGTATCAATATTTGATGGAATGAAATTATAGCTATTAAAGTGCTTCTTTATATTACGGTCATAGCCTAAAAGATTAATATCTTCTGACCCTATCATAGGAGCTAGGTGTTTTAAAAGATTTTCTATATAAAGACCGATCCCTGTTTGACGATAATCGGCAGAAAAAGATAAAAGATGTACATTAACCCCTATTTTCATAAACTTCCCTATATAAAGCTACATAGCTTTCTGCAACCTTAGCCCAAGTAAACGTATCTATAACATATGACTCAGCTTCACGCCGAATACTAAGCTTTCGTTCTGGGTCATCCTGAACTTCTTTAATTTTATTTACTAGATCACTAACATCACCCTCTTTAAAAACTAGGCCATAGTTATCTATAATTTCTGGAATTGAGCCAGAATCTGAGCCTATGACAAAAGAGCCGCAAGAATACGCCTCTACAATAATTCTGCCAAACTGCTCTTTCCAGGTTTTTGTTGTTTTTGAAGGAACAACTAATACATCTATGTTTTGATAAAATTCTATTAATTGATCAAATGATAATGAGCCTCTAAAAAGAACCTTATCTGTTAAACCCTGTTCTTGAACAAACTTTTTTAATTTAGCCTCATCTGAACCTGACCCACAAAATATTAGCTGACAATTATCAATTTGCTTTATAGATTCAACTAAATCAAAAACGCCCTTTGCTTCAACTATCCTGCCAACACACCCAATAACTAATTTTGATGTTGGTTTTTTAGGGTTAAATTCGAACTTTGACAAATCAATACCTAAGGGGATCTTTTTTATTAGACCTCTATAACCCTTTTCTGTTAATACGGTCTTTATACCGTCACTACAGATATGGATTGCATCAACATTTTTAAAGTTGTATCTTTCGATAACATTAAAGGGAAAAGGAAATTTCTTTTTTATATTTTGGGCGCTATAACAAACTATTTTTGTTTTTAACCTAAATATTTTTTTTATTAGAATCACTTGCAATAAAAACAAGCTCCAGGGCTCTTCATAAACTTCTATAACATCTGGTTTAAAAGCACTTAATAGATTAGCTAGCCCTCTAATATAAAAGGCTAGTGTATTATGACCAGTAAAAAAAGAAGGCAGCGAATAAATTGGGTATTTAGCGCCATCTTTTCTTTCTAAATACGTTTTTCTAGTATTCTCGTTCCACCATTTTGCAGTAATAAGTACCAAATCTAAACTTAGGTCTATACTAACCAGTTCATCTAACTGCTTTTGATTTTCTCTAACCACAAAATTATGGCCTACTACAGCTATTTTCATATGCTATTTATCCTCATAAATTTTCATTAAACTATCTACCATCTTTTCAATTGTAAAAACAGACTTATATCTTTCATAAGCAGCTTGCCCCATTTTTTGTCTTTTATCTTTATTTTCTAGTAGCTCTATTATTTTTTCTTTCATCTCTATATCTGAATTAACGAGAAAGCCCGTAACCCCATCTTCCACAATGTCTTTTGGGCCACCAGAATTAAAGGTTATTATTGGCAACTTGGCAGACATTGCTTCAATCAAAACTAGGCCAAAAGGCTCATTTTTGGCTGGGTGCACCAAAAATGAAGCTTTATTATAATATTTTGCAGTATCCTCAACATGTCCACAAAACTCTATATGGTTATCTAATTTCAAGTTCTTACTCAAATCCAACAGAGATTGTTCTTCTTTGCCTGAACCCAATATCTTCATATTAAAATCACAGTCGCTTTTAATCGCTGCCATAATATTTAATAAGCCATAAATATTCTTCTCTTTTTGTAGCCTACAAATAACTAATACTGATGCCGACTTTTTATTTTCAATTATTTTTTGGGCTACTGCTGGTATTCCGTTATATATGATTTCAATTTTTTTTGAGCTCGATTCTTTTCTTTCCATTATTTTATCTGCAACATCTGTTGAAATAGCTATAATACGATCATATTTAGAGTACACATGTCTATATAAAAACTTTGCTATATATCTTTTTACTGAAGAATTAGCTAGAGAAGTACTAGCTGGGCTTATAAAATGCTGGGTAAAAACAAGTTTTTTTATATTTGTTAACTTTTTTAGTATTGCGCCAACAATGGCTGATTTACCAAGGTTAGCATGAACAATTTTTGTATTATTTTTTTTTATTAGTTTTAATAATTTATATATATTTCCAAGTGATAGAACAGAACCTTTATACTCAAAGTATTTAATATTACTGTTTTTTAGTTTTGACATAAAAAATGGATTAGTGCTTGACCATATATATGCACTAAACCCTCTTTTTTCAAGCTCTTTCGCTGTATTTAATATATATCTCTGGACACCTGCAAACTCTGGTGCTGAATTAACTAAAAATATTATACTTTTCATACAATCTCCAGTTGATTATTATTAGATTGGCTTTTAATAAAGTTTGGTTTCTCAATAATAGTAAATAGCAAACTAACAAATATCCAAAACAAAGTACCTCTTCCTCCAACCCAAAAAACATCTAACAAACCATGAGTTAAATACGCTACTATACAACCCAAAAGAGCCATTATTGTATATTTTGTTTCTTCATTAAGCTCACGATTAATAGCCTTTTTTGCCTTATATATTATATATAAAATCATACTTAAAAACACAGATAACCCAACAAGACCAAGCTCTGCTGAAAAACGAAAAATAAAATTATGAGGATCTGTTGTCACTGTGTTCTCCCCATCTATTTCATAGATATTACCTGATGAAAAGCTAGCATATCCCCAACCAAGAATAGGCCGCTCTAAAAAAGCCCAAGTTGCCTTTCGCCATTCCACCATCCTAATTTCCAGGGTATTCGTCTTTGTTGAAGCATCTTTAAAGTCACTTGAGGTGAAAAATGTAAAAAAAGTAGCAAACACTAGACCAATACATAATATTAGACCCACAGCCTCTTTTTTGTTTAATAAAATAGCCACAAAAATAACCCCAACAAAACCACCTAACCATGCACCTCTAGACATTGAAAATATTAAGCCAATAACATTTAAAATCATAAAAAATAGCCATCTTTTATTTTTAGAATGAATTACTTTAAGGAAAAGATATGGCAAAGGCAAAACCATTAAACTACCCAACCCATTTTTGTGTAACCCCATGAAATACAAACCACCGCCTGCCTGATTAGCTAAAGAATATATTAAAACCATTAACCCTAATAAAGCAGTTCCTGAAGACATAATATCTAACATCTTATTTACTTCTTTAATAGAACCTACTGAATTAAAAATTAGTAGTGGATACGCAAAAGCCATAAAAATAAATTGAATAATTTCTTTAATTGCAGCTTTAAAATAAATAGCATTCAATAATGAAGCAATAATTACTATTAAAAAAAGCAGGTTAACAATTAATATGGAAGGTGCTAGAAATTTTTCTTTTTTGAGATTTTTTATAATTAAAAGAGGGATCAATGTCGATATAGCAATAATATCTACTATATGAACCCGAACAAAACCTATTTTAGTAAAAATCGGTGTAACTGCCGCTAGCGCTATAATAGCAACCCCCCTACTAGGGTTCTTTAATATAGCAATCAAAAAAACAATTGCGATACTATAATAAGAAATGTTTTCAAGGTTAAAACCTGATAAATAGAAAGAACTAAACATAGTCCCTATAAATAAAAAAATATATAGTATTAATGATTTATTATTATTTTCTATCATAAAAAAGACTCTTTATATATGTAGCCGTGATTTTGTTATTAAAACTAATTTTATTGAATTTAAATAACAACGCGTTTATTAAATTTCTAATAAAATAGCCAATTATTTTCAGAATCAAGAACAACCTTAAGCCATTAATCCCATAATGTTTATTATAATACTTAATCTTGCTCTCAAAAAAAACTGGATTAAACTTGCCTTGAGTTTCTGAGCTTGCGCCACCTAAATGGATAATATCACCATAAGGCCAAAAATAATTTATATGGCCTTTATTATGTAAACGGAACATCAAATCTGTCTCTTCTGCATACATAAAGTACTGATCATCAAAACCATTTGATTCATTAAATAAATCCCTTGCTATTAAAAAGCAAGCTCCGCTGACAAAATCCACTTTTTTAATAGATTTATACTTAAACTTCCTGAAATCACCAAAAACTGAACTTCTGGGAAAAATAGAACATAGAAAAAAGCTCTCACAAAAAGCCCTGAATATGGTTGGAAATTTAAAAATGCTCGGTTGAATTGTTTTATCTTGGTTTAAAATTCTTGGGCCTATAACACCAGGCCTTTGCGATTGTTGATAGAACCCTAATATATCTTTAAAAAAAGGTTTGGTTAGATATGTGTCGCTATTCAAGAACAGCAAGTATTCGCCAGCTGAATGCTTTACACCCAAATTATTACCACCAGCAAAACCTAGGTTTTTGGGTGATTCAACAATTTTTATATTAGGAAACTCTTTATTAAGGAGATCTAAACTGCCATCTTTTGAACAATTGTCTACAACGATTATCTCGTATTCAACAGCCTTTTCAAACTTATTAATTGACCGTATACACTCAATAGTAAGTTCTGGAGTTTTGTAGTTTATTATTATGACTGATATTTTCATAGTTGATTACTGATTATTATATCAAAATTATCAATACAATTCTCTTTTTTTAGTATATAATTAAATTTATGACAAAAGAAAAAAAAGCAAGTAAATTAAAAGATACTTTAAAGATTTATTCACAATATATATCTAGATTTCCATTAACTCGATTATTAAATATTCTTAAGTTAAAAATGATGGTTAAATCAAAAAACAATAAAAACAAATCTGTTTGCCTTCATTTGGGGTGTGGCCCCAGACATTTAAAAGACTGGATAAATATCGATATTTTATTTTACTTTTCTATGCCTGATATTTTACTTGATTTGAGCAAAGGCTTACCATTACCAAATAACTGTGTTGACTATATCTATACTGAAGACTTAATTGAGCATATTGATTTTGAAAAAGGAAAACTTTTAATGGCAGAATGCCACAGGGTTTTAAAGCCTGGTGGTGTTTTTAGGGCTGTCACTCCCGATCTAAAATCATTTGCATTAGCTTATATAAACAACTCTGAGGTTGACCTAAAATGGTATAGAGATGCTCTAGGATGTCAATCATTTGCTGAAATGTTTAACGCTGGGCTAAGAGAATGGGGACATACTTTTTTATATGATAAAGAACTCTTATCCTTAACTCTAAATAATATGGGGTTTAGGGTTGTTGAACAGAAATACAATGCAAGCGAAGAAAAAACACTAGTGGGCGTTGACTGCCGAAACTCAGAAGAGGGTTCTCATAGTTTATATTTTGATTGTTATAAAAAAAGCTAACTCTTATTTGGAGCTGTTACAAAATACCAGAAAAATTTCTAACGGCAAATTTTGGCACTTTTGCCACGGAAAATTTTTTATTTAGCAAAGCTAAACGGCAAAATTTACCGCATCAAAATTGCTCAAAATTAGCTTACCATAAATCCCCCCTGGCATTTTGCTACAGCCCCATTTTCTATAATTTCTTTTACAGCATTATATCTACTATCCCAAGAACATTTCTTTGCTTCAAGATGAGTCTTATCAACATTCAGATTCATTTTACCTACTAAATAATCATCAATGTAGCTAGCAAACTCCATCTTATTATTTGCAACATTAAAGTGGTCTGAAAAATCTAAAAAGCCACTAACAGCTGTTGTAATTACAGGCTTTGCTGCTGCTAAATACTCATACTGCTTGATTGGGTCTAAACTCATGGTAAATTCGGAAACAACATGCGGAACAATAAGAATGTCTGCACTATTCATATACGCTGGTATATCATAATAATCTACAGCGCCAATAAGATGCACATTATTTATGTTACCTGTTCTCTCTCTAGTTTGTTGTGAAATAAATAGAGGACCAACAAATACAAAAGAAATATTAGGAAACCTATTTGCAAGATAATACACCATATCAAAGTCCACACGTTCAGCATGAACTGATCCTGTATACATTAATATTGGCTTATTAATTTTTAAATCGATAATTTTTTCGCATTGATAATGATCAAAATCCACACCATTCTTTATTAAAGAGACCTTATTATGATAGATATTTTTAGTTTCTTCTAATGTTTTAGAACACACAACAATATGATCAGCTATGTCACAAAGAAACTTATCTGCTGACTTAACAAAAGCAAGTTCTTTTTTTGGGAAATTCATTTTGGTCCAATCATCAGTAATATCATAAATTAAATAGGATTTAGAATATTTCTTGTGCACGAAATATTTGTTTTGATCATTTATCCATAAAACATCTATTTTTCTTGCAACTTTTATTGATAACTGAACTTTATATAATAACTCATTAATTTTTCTTGTAATAAAGAATTTATCTGGAAAAAACTTATACACAGATATTAACTTTATATTGGGCAAACTTTTAATAGTTTTTTTTCTGTTTCTAAATTTATAAAAGGGTAGAACTGGCTGAACATAATAAACGTTATAGTCCTTTGCCATACGAACCACAAAAAATTGGTTTCTTCTATATATTTCATCCCAATGTTCTAGAGAAATAAATAAAATTGATTTAGGAGCCATATTATCTAAGATTTTTCTTGTGGACTGGGATAAGAGTAATAAGCATATTTATTTACAATACAACCAGAAACATCAATACCTAAAGAGGTTATATTATTTGAAACATTTTCAAGTATTTTCTTTGAACAGATTCCTTGGTCAACAACAAGCACAAATAGTCCTGTTTTTTTTGCTAAAATATAAGACTCTGAAACAGCTACTAATGGTGGCGCATCAAATATCACTAAATCAAAGTCTTTTTTTAAGCTTTCGAAGAATATACTAAAATTTTCTGACTCAATAATATTTATTGGGTTATTAGAAATTGGACCTGCTGTGATTATTGATAAACCTTGTTTATTCTTAATTACATCTTTATAGGGCTTATTATCGACCAAAATTGAAGATAACCCATGAACATTATCAATCCCAAAATATTTATGAATTGAAGGTTTTCTCATATCTGCGTCAACAATCACTACTTTTAGACCTAACCCAGCATATGTTAAGGCCATATTAACTACTGTGGTTGTTTTCCCTTCACAACTCAAACAGCTTGAAATTAGAATAGATTTTGATTTAGCTGCTTCATTTGAGTAGTGAATATTTGTTCTTATAGTTCTATAGCTCTCAACAAACCCTGCTGAGGGTTCATAGTTAGATATTAAAAGAAGCTCTTCTGATTTCTCATAAGGAACTGTGCCAATTAGTTTCCACCCTGTGGTCTTAATTATTTCTTCTTTGTTTCGTAAATTAGAATCAAACATTTCCACAATAATCACAACGGAAAGGCTTATAACAAATGCCAGCAATATTATTAAGACCCTGAATTTTGCAACATCTGGATAGACTGGTTTCCTACTTATTATGGCGGGCTCAACAATGCGAATAGAGGCAATCTGAGCAGCCTCTTCAAGGCTAGTCTCCACTAATTGTTTTAATAGGATATTATAAGTTTCTTGAACTAAGTTAAGATCTCTTTTTAACTTAATATACTCTAGTTCTTTTGGTGATAGTTCCTTTAATTTAGTTATTAATAGCTCTTTTTGTTTTATAAAACTATTTTTTCTTATTTCTAAAATCATCTTTTCTAATGGGATTTTTTGTAGTTCTTTTTTCCATCTAGACATATTACCAACTGGCGAACTCATTGCCTTTGCTGTTTTCTTCTTTAACATTTTATATTTTTCATTAATAGCTTTTAGCTCTGACATTGTTTTTATTGATTCAATAGAAATTGAAGAAAGTTCTGATAAAAGCAAATTTATGTCATTTGATAATGAGAAGGTATCGCTATCAAGATTAAATTTCTGAAAACCCTTTTCTGCTATTATAAGTTTTTGCTCGTGTTGAACTAATTGTTGCTCTATAAACTTTTTGGCAAGCTGGATCTTTTGAATATTTATTTGCCTACTATTTTCAACCAAAACTTCTGTCAAAATATTCATGGCTATAGTAGCCAACACTCTATTTGAATGTCTTAAAGATAGCTTAAGAATTGAAGTTCCTGGCAAAATAGTTATACGCAAACCATCAAGAATATTTGTATCTTCTACACCAATTTTTTTAATCGGCGCTAGTTTAGCATATAATTTATCACTTATAGGCTTTGTTTTAATTAATTGTATTTGATCTCTTATGCTATCACCATTTGCGCTACTATTTTCTCTATTTATCAAATTTGTAAGTGCTGTAGATTTAGTTTGTGGCAAATAAAGAAGTTTTGCCTGTGATTCATATATGGGTATAGTAAGTGATAGTTTTATTAAACCCCCAAGAATAATTGCAAAAAAAACTATGGATATAATCCATTTTCTTTTTTTAAATACCTCTAAATACTCCATAAAATCCATTTTTTCTATCCTCTTGTTAAGCTCATAAAACCATGATTACCAACTTTTGATCTAATCATACTAAAAGCTTCTTGATAATGGCTAATAGGCACTTTCGCGCTATGCATATCTGTACCAAGATAATTAACCAAATTATTTACCAACAACTCTTCTATATAGTTTTGTTCCCTTTTCCCATAGGTTCCAAACATACTTAATATATTACATTGAATTTCACAGCCCATAGTTCTATATTTTTTTATATAGCTCAGATCTTTTTGAAGAACAATATTTCTTTCTGGATGAGCAATTATAGGGATATAACCCCTTTCAATTATATCAATTAAAATCATATCTAAATAATCTGGCCAACTTCTAATTGGGCCCTCAACTAATATTTCTTTTTGGATAATATCTTCACAATCTATCATCTTTTTTTTATAGGTCTCATCAAGGTAAAGTTCAAAACCAGGTATTAGCTTTAAATCTATTTTATTTTCATAAATATGTTGCTGGAGCTTTTGACACTGATTCTTTATAGTTTTCGAATTATTGTTATAGAACCCAGACATAATATGAGGTGTGCAATGGATCTCATTATAGCCAAGCTCTACCAGTATTTTTGCCATTGCGATTGATTCTGATATTGATGATGAGCCATCATCGATTCCTGGCAAAATATGGTTGTGAAAGTCAATCATTGCTATTAATACACTCTCCATATATTTTTTCTAATTTTTTATTAACAATATTAATATCATAGTTATCTTTAAAAAAAGTCTTAGCCTTTTTTTTCATTACAAATAAATATGCTGGATCTAGCATTTTATTAAGTGCTTGTTTTATAGACTCGACATCCCGCAAACTTGTGACCTCACCAACCTCGCCATACCCAATCATTTCTGGTAGTGCAAAAAAGTCGCTAACAAGAACAGGAACACCAAGCGATAAAGCTTCCAGAACAACTAAAGGGAACCCATCTGCTAGAGTGGGATATGCGAAAATATCAAAGTTTCCTATTATTTTCTTCACTTCAGACCTAGGAATAAGCCCCTGCCAATCAATATTAAACTCTTTCATTTCAAGTTCACTTAAAATTGGATCTGACCCAACTATTACTAGCTTAATATTGTCTAGCTCTTTTTTTAATTGTTTATAAGCCTCTAGTAAATAGAGACCACCTTTTGCCTCAAAGTCTTTTGCAATAAAACCAATCACAACTTCTTGTATATTGCTTTTATCTATTGATTTTTCTTTTGGAGAATTAATTCCAATTGGAATTACCTGAACTTTTTTGGGATCTGCCCCTCTATTTAGATACAAACTTCTTAACTTTTCAGAAAAAACCATTATTTTCTTTGCTTTATCAAATCGAATCGAAGTTTCTTGCATATTGAATAAAAAGCATAATAGCGCTTCTAACTGCTCTGTTATACGCGCCCTAAACCTTGAAAACTTTTTTACGAATATTAAAAAATCTTTTGATAAGCCTGCATTACTAATAAGAACAGGAGGAACCATCCCTGAAAAACTAACTGGAAATACATGCACATGTATTAAATCAAAGGAACCAATAACTTCTAAATATTTCCATGGATTTGCAATTAATATATTTCTTCTTCTTAAGAAATTAATTATCATAATTAAAAATGCAGGGATAACATCAATAAAAAAATATTTTTTATTTTGTTTTTTTAATAAATTACGAACACGCTTTCGCTCAATAATCTCTTTGCTCTTTAAAGCCACGCCATAGTCTACATACTCGATATTTTCCGGGGCATTACCGAGTAATGCTTCAGTATAGACAACATCACCGCAATAGACATCCAACTCTCTTACTGGGCTAACTAAAAGAACTCTGATCCTTTTCATAAGATTAATCTATCATTTGAATGGTACTTTGTTACAACTTCTTTAAAGTACCTTACCAATGGCTCTATAGCATTTTCTTGCTTTAACATATCAATGGATTTTGATGCTGCTTCACCAATCATTATTAAGGACTCATTCGGCATTTTCCAAACCTTTATAAGGGTTTCTGCCAAAGCCTGCCAATCTCCTACTGGAAACAAAAAACCAGACTTCCCATCTTTTATAAGCTGCTCAAAACTTGCGCCATCTGCACCAATAACTACTTTTTTATGAACCATAGCCTCTAAACAGGTGTTTGGCATATTATCCATTAGAGAAGGCAACACAATTGCATGCGCATGTTCAATTAATGGGTATAACAAGTCATGTTTTAGGACACCAAGATAACTTATGTTCTGCTCTAGACCAGCATCTTTATATTTCTGCAATACAGATGAACCGTCTGGCAATGGGCATTCCTTACCCACAATAACCAAGTGAATATCATTATGTGTTTTTATTGATTCTTTCATTGCATCAAGAAGAACGAGCAGTCCTTTCAGCTTACAAACGGAACCATAGAAAAGAAAGTATTTTTTATTAACTAAGCTTTTAGGCAAGCTTGTTTGATGACATTTATTTTGCTCAATAAAAATTGGGGTTTCTATAACATCTAACTTTACCGCCTCATATTTCTCATACATCTTCTTCACAATTAAGCTAGGAACATAAGCTTGAGTTGCTAGGCTGGTTATTTTTACCTCGAAATAGTTTATCAAACTCTCAACTATTCCATTTTTATGGCCAGTCCCTGCTCGCCAAGCTGGCGCATAACTAGAAACTCTAACAACTGAAGGTACTTCATTATCTTTAATAATGAAGTAACCTGGAAAGTGATAATTTGGTGAAATTAATAAATCATATTTATTTATTTTATGCTGCTTTTTAAATTCTTTTTTAAACGAATATGCCCTAATAATAAGTTCTATTAACTCATTAAATTTGTTAAGTGTTAAAACACTCAAAAACTTATTTATAATGGTTAATAAAAAAGTTCTTTTTACAGGATAAATATTTATATCATCAAAAATAAACGGTTTTTTTTTATCACTACAAACAAAGACATCTGCTGTGCAATCATATACACCAATCGATTTTGTCATCCTGTACAAAAAATTTGCTAACCCACCATCAAAACTTTTTTCAGATACAAACTCTGGTGTTACTATAGCTATCTTCATTAATTAGCCCTTTATTGATTTAAAACTTATTTATTGCTATTTACTAAACAGCTCTTTTAAAAGAGCTATTCTATGTGAAATCAAGTGCCTATTTTTTATTAAAGCCATACCTTCCTTACGGATATCAAGATATTTTTCAGGGTTGGTTTTGTACTTTAAAAGAGATTCACTAAAAGTTTCTTTAGTAAAGATCAACATATTCTTTTCATTCAATCCCAGCACTTCTAGGTCTTTACAGTATTGACCAATCAGAAGCGCACCGGTTGCTGCGATCTCTAAATACTTTGGGGTCACCAAGTCATATTTAGGGTTTGACGAGCCAGCCGCGATTACTGCATCAAAACCTTGAAGCCACTTATAATAGTCTTTATCACTTACTATTTTATTTTCGACACCTGAGTTTGCATATTTAGTCACACCATCTTGCTCACCACACCATCTACGCACATCATAGGCTTCGTCATTCATACCACCAAAAATTGCGACCTCATTACTTCTAACCGCTATATTTTGGGCTGATATAAATTGGTCTGGAATAGCCCAAGGGAAATGAATCAGCCTTTCTTTTGAGAAGTTAGGGAAATGTTTTATGAAGGGATTAAAATACATTGATATGAGATAGTTTATATTTTTTTGCTGGATATAGTCTTCAAACCATTCTGTTTTGTTTTGTGGGTCACTAATAAAAACATAGTTAGTTTGCTTTAATTTTTTATCAAATTTTATCATTGGAGCACCCCAACCTGGCTCTAATGAAAAAACATGCTTTAATTTCTTTTTATGCCATTCGTAAGACAACTGAGAAGAGATAATAATAGGATTAAACTCTTTAATAAAAGCTTCAATAAAATAAGGCGTAAAAGCACTTACCCATCTATTTTTTCTATGGAACTTTGTATCTAGAACCAAACCTATTTTCGATTTGTTGAATAAGTTCATTTATTTATACTTTATATATAGCAACAAAATAATCCTTAATATAAAAAATATTATTTTTTAGGATTTTTTTTCTATATAACCTTTCTATTCCTTTACCTATACTATTAATCTAATCAAATTCACCTAACAACCCCAAATTAAAATCATGCCAAAGAATGAACGCCTTTTTTTCATATGTTTTAGTATTCGAAATATATTAAAATCCAGAAACAATAACTTAACCATCAAGCCTTATTGAATAAGGTGCATAACAAACTGGCGTATTAACACCTGAAATAACTGCTGGCCAATCTGCTTTAGTAGAAAACCAGCCAAAATGAGCACTAAAATAATTTGCCTGATGAAAACTATCCCAAATTGAAAAACTAATTTTATATTTATCTGTATTTAACTGCATTTTAGGATATTTAATTTTTATAATACCCTCATTGGGTAACACCTCAATATCTTTTATATTTTGAAATTTGATTACACTCCCCATACATACAATGCCTGAGCTATTTATAAATGATATTTTTATTACTGGGTTTTTAACTATACTTTCTGTTTTATATGGGACATTAATAGTAACTTCCTCATCATAGTTATAAACAATTTTTTTATCATCGTTCATATCTGTTAAATATATTTCATCAATACTGACCTCTTTACTGGAAAAACCTGGATAACTCATTACAATCGGAAGATGGTTTTTATTTGTTAAACTAAAATCTTCACCCACATTATCTTTACTAGTATTTAGTTCATAGATATGACAAGCTTCCATAGGGTCACCAACAAACTGCATTTTACCCTTATGAATCACAACAACTCGATTTGAAATACTTTGTACAGTTTGAGTATCATGCGAAACAAGTATCATTGTAAGACCTTGCTTTCTTAGCTCTGCCATTTTATTTATGCATTTTCGACGAAAATTCGCATCCCCCACAGACAAAACCTCATCTACAAGCAGTATTTCCGGCTCTACGTGAACAGCTATTGCAAAACCCAGCCTAACAAACATACCAGAACTATAAAACTTAACTGGCATATCTATAAAATCGCCAATATCAGCAAAATCTAATATACTATCAAATTTTTTATTGATCTCTTGTTTTGACATACCGAGTATCGCGCCATTTACATATATATTCTCTCTACCTGTAAGCATTGCATGGAACCCTGCCCCAACTTCAATCAAAGCACCAACCCTGCCATTTATCGTGATTTTACCTTTATCTGGATAATATATACCATTTAACATTTTTAGCAGCGTTGATTTACCAGAGCCATTAACACCTATAAGGCCTAAGGTTTCGCCCTTTTCAACATCAAACGAGACATCATCAACAGCCCAAAACTCTTCTTTTCTAAGTCTGTCTGAAGGTGCATTAATACCAAAGGTATTTAGCATTATATCAGTCATACCATATAGCATTGATTTCTTTAAATTCTTAGAGAATTTTTTTGACACTTTATCAATAATTATGGGTTTACTCATATGCGCTCCGCGATTCTTGGCTCAACAATAATAAATAATCGCCATAAAATAATAAATAATAAAACAGATAGACCACAAACTATCATAACGCTTGAAATAGGCACTGTATTTAAGCCAAAAGCCAAATCCCTTATACCATTAATAAAATAATTTAATGGGTTATATTGATTCAATATTTGAAGGGCTCCTTTTTTTATTGGATATAAAACAGGCGTAACAAACATACAGAATGTCATTATTAATTGAATAACATTACCGATATCTCTGAAAATACAGTTTAAAATTGAAAATAAAAAACCAAGTGCTGTTGAAAACAATATTAAACTTATAATAACCAGTGGTACAAAAATTATCTTCCAGGATGGAATATATTGATAGTACATAGCAACAGCTATTATCATCACACATCTTATAAGAAATTCTACAAAAGCTCTTCCAATAGCAGCAAATATCAATGTGGATTTGGGGAAGTTTATTTTTGCAATCATACCACCAGCACCAACTAAAGCATTTATACTATACATAAGCGAATTAGAAAAAAGCTGCCAACAAGTTATACCAACAATCGCATAAAGAGGGTATGGGATATTTACCTTCTCTAAATTCATAACTCCAGACTTATTCAAAACAACAAAAAAAAGTATTGAAATAACAGGAATAATAAAAACCCATAAAAGCCCTAATATCGACTGTTTATATCTTACTGTTATATCCCTTCTAAGAAATCTAATTATTAACTCTTTAAATTCTATTACTGAAAACATCATTATATATAACTGTTCAGGAATTGATTTTTTGATCATCAAATTCGAATAATATTCTACCTTACTTCGTTTTTTATTGCCCATTTTTATTCACCTAGTTTTTAACTTATCATACAAAAACACACTACCACCAACCGTTCCAACCGTTGAAAGAATATCTTTCCACCCAGAAAAGAAATACTTTGGAACATAAATAATATCGCCTTCTTTTATTACAAAAGCATCTGTAGAGCTACCCTCTCTTAAAATATCCATTTTTACAGATGTAAGCTCAAATTTATTATTCACTTTTCTGATAATGCCTATGTTATTAGCATCTGCATCTTTTGCAAAACCACCGGCTTCTAATACATACTCTGAATAACCTGAGTAGTTATCATAGTTATATGCGCCTGGTTTTGTTATAGCGCCTAATACATAGACCTTGCTCACAAGTTTTCTATTAACGACAACTGTATCTTTATCATGGAGCACCACATTTTGTGAAAGATCTTTTTTATCAATCAAGTCAAACATATTAACTGTTATTTCTTTATTTTCCTCACTTATCACAGAAATATTTTTTATATCTGCAAGCTCTGTAAAACCTCCGGACAAATTTATTAAATTAGCTATTTTATTCAAAAAATAATTATGTTTTGGGATCTTATATAAACCTGGAGACATAATCTCGCCCAACACATAAATATAATTATATTTCATGGTTTGTATTAAAATTGTTACTGTTATATTTCTGTATTTTTTTTTGTAGAACTCATGTTTTATGATTTCTTTTACTTGCTGAGCCGTTTTCCCTTCAACCCCAATCGCACCTATCCCAGGTAGATATATTTCGCCACTGTCACTAACCATAAATCCATGAGGATCACCGCCTGACAAGCCCCTTTCCTCTGTCACTTTCCCTGTAATTAAATCTGAAAAGGTACTATCTATAACATGAATTGAAATAGTATCACCTACATCTATCACATTATCTGCAATAAGTGCTGTTGAAGTTAATAATAAACATATTAATACTAGTATTTTCTTTCTTAACATTTTTGAACTTATCCTTATCATAAAATTAATTATATCAGAATTATCACTTCATAAAAATTTTATTCCCTCTTCTTAAAAAAATAAAACATTAATATGCAACCAAACAAAGATAAAGACATGCTTTCACTTTCTACTAAAGTGGATTTATAAAATTCGAAACCAGAAAGTTTGGTATACTGTCAATAAGGATGTTTTTGTGGTTTTGGTAGAGGGAAACACATTTTTGGAGGCTAACAAATGAATGAAAACAAAAAATCAGGCCATATATTATTTATTGAAGATGATGAAAATATTATCGAAGCTTATGAATGTGTACTTGAAGATACAGACATCGAATATAAAATTGTTACTAACGGAAAAGACGCCCTAAAAGAGCTTAATAACAACCCTAATTTTGATGCTATTTTCCTTGACCAACGGATAATAGGAAAATATAGCGGAACAGACCTTTTAAGAGAGTTTATGAAAATAGAAAAAGCTAAGCTTATACCTATTGTTTTTTGTTCTGCTCAATGGCCAGCATTTACTATGAAAGAATTTATCTTTGAATCACCTGTTGTTAACTACTTCAGCAAACCATTTAAACGCCAAGCTTTTATAGATATTATGAATAGGGTGATTAATAGAGAAAATTTAGGTGAAATAAGAAGAGAAGTAATCAAGCAAATCATTCAGCACAAAGACCTAGAAAAGCTTCATGTTGTTTCTGATTTTGAGGAGTTTGTATATTTCGATTGATCGTTTCTAGTTTTATAAAATAATTCCAAACTCTCATGGTCTGGGTTAAATAATATTTTAAAAGAAGTGCCTTCACCAACCTTACTCGTTACAAATATTTCACCGTTATGCTCATTTACTATCCGCTTAACAACGCTCATCCCAATACCAGTACCACCCTTTTTATTTTTTGTTGTGAACCCACTTTTCCAAATCTCTGCTATCTTATCTTCTGGGATACCTTCTCCAGTATCTGAAATCACAACCTCTATCTTATTTAGCGCCTCATTAAAACTGGTGTCTATTGTTAAGGTCATGCCCTCAAAAGTATCTATTGTTTGGGCGTTATCAATAGCCTCAACTGCATTTTTAATTAAATTACTAAATAGAATCTGTAGCTCTTGCATATTGCCTTTCATTAGAGGTGTTTGGTTATAATTTTTGTTAATAGTTTTTACTTTAAAAGGAAAAATCTCGAATACACTCTCAATAGCTATTTTAATTTCTATATAAGTTACATCTCTTTTGAACTGGTCACTCAAAATCTGACCCATAGTATTTATCATGACTTCAGCTTTATCCCAGCAATCCCTAATAGCATCTTGCACTTTCTTTAGCTGCCCAACAACACCTTCATAATCTTTCTTAGGATCCATAAACTCTGCAAGCATAACAAGCCTATTCCAAGGAGATTTAAGTTCATGGTTGTAGCTATTAATCATATCTGAAATAGAGGCTGTCTTTTGGATTTGTTCAAGACCAGATCTAACTTTTTCATAGGCTCTGATTCTATCTAGCACATGCTCTGTTTGGATACATAAATACTCAAATAAAAACTGGTCGTTACTATTATAGGTTTCGTTGCTCTCTTTCTTTTTAACAACAATCAAGCCAACAACTTCTTTATTAGCTATACATGGGATACAAGCAGAAATATCTTCTTGCTTTAAAATGCCTTGAGTTTCAAGGTTTGTTTCATCTGTGATTATTACGCGTTTTTCTTCTAAAATCTTTTTTATTACTACTTCATTCTCAAATAAAACTTTTTTGTTAGTGCCTTCCTTTTGGTACTCAATAAAATCGTCACCTAAGTCTCGATGTGAACTGAAATTCTCTAAGAAATAAAGCTTAACCTCTGTTGCTCTTGCAAAAACTTTTAAAGATGTTTCTATTGAGAGCGCTGCGTCTTTCAAGATTATGCACTTTTCAAATGATTTTGTTAGGTTTTGTACTGCTTCTTTGTAGTCGTAGTGGTGTTTTAGTAGGAGTTTGTCTGGGAGTTTTTGGATATTTCTCAGTATTAGAATATAAAACTCACCAACTAAGATTACAAAAAACATAGAAAGAACTATGAAAGATAAATTGAAACCAGAAAAATGAATAGCGTATATTAATAAGAAGGTTGAAGCTAAAATTATGTACATTAACAACCTTGCAATAGTTCTACTTATTACAAACTGGATATCTAGTAATTTGTGTTTGATTATTGCATAACAGGCTATTATTATGTAAACCGCAACTCCTAAAGTCCCTAATTCTGGCAAGGGGAAATCAAGGTAAGCAGTAACAAAACCTAAAGACCCAACTATCACACTTGATATACCAGCAAAAAATAGATATTTTGCTTGCTTTTTATTTACATGTTGAAGAGACTTATAAAATATTGCCAGAACTATATGAACTAAAATAATTTCAGCTAAATACACAGCTATTAAAATAAAATACAATTTGCCTGGAACTACATAATTTTTGATTAAGTATCTAGAACTCACCCCGCTGACTATTAGGTCAGTAAAAACTATTATAAGAAGAAGTGATCCATTAACTATATAGAAAAGAAACTTGGTAATACTTAAATATTTATTCTTTATATTTATTATTGATAAATAGAATAAGTATGCGAAAAAAGGAATACCTAATAAGCAAACATGAATAACTTTTGTGAAAATCAAAGCTATCGAACTATTTTTTAATATGAAAAAATTTAAAAAAGAGCATATGTTCCATATAAGCAAACACACAACTAGCCATAAAAACCTATATCTTTGATTATTTATTGGCTTACTATTTATTGTTAAGAACAAAACAAACACACTCAATAAAAAAACTGCAAATATTATTGAATAATGAAGAGTAATCATTTTTACTTATTCTCTAAAATACTTATATTTGCACTAAACCCATTACCAAAGCCAATAACACCAATGAGTTTCCCTTTTGCTACAAAATTTCTTCTCTGTAGAATTTCAAGCCCCATAGACAAGCTACATAAAGACAGGTTTCCATAAGAGTTAAGAATGTCATAGGAGATTTTCGCTTTTTTATAAGGTATATTGCAACCACTAACAACACTATCAATTATTTTTTTACTTCCTGTATGAATAATCCAAGCATCTATGTTTTCTTTTAACTCAGCTGGTATTTCCTGTAGTAATTTTTTTGTATAGATCAATCCCTTTGCTGGTAATTTTTTATCCATATGAAATTTCATTTTATTCTTATCATGATAGAAGTATGCAAGTTTATAATCGTTTTTAGATATGTTTGATAAATGGTAGTTTTTTATTAACTTAAAACCAGAATCTGATCCTGGGACATCATCACCTGTAATAATCATTGCCGAAGCTGAATCTGAAAACAAAAACATTTGAATTATGCTTAACCAATTATTTATATGGTATTCTTTGTTTTTACTTAAAGACTCATCTTTTCTTATCTCTTCTATAGTATAAAACTTATCAACATCAAATATATTTTGATAGAAACTTGAGCTAAGAACAGACATTAAAATCATTACTTTTGCTTGTGGTCTTATAGCTATATAGTCTTGAGCTATTCCTAATAAAGTTATTATGGAAGCACAGCCCATGCCAGCGACACTAACATGTCTTATATCATTTCTAAAGCCACACTCCGCAATTAAAACATTACTTAAACCAGGGGAAATATAATCGTCAGTCTCTGTTGACGTAATTAAATGGTCTATTTCTTTAATATCAAAATCACTTTTAAAAATAAGCTCATTTACAGCTTTTATAGACATCCCTGTATTAGTCTCTGTTAATTCAAAAATATTTTCATTTAAAAATTTATTCATATCACAGGCAACATACCGCTCCTGTATATCCATTTCTAATAACTGAGATTTCAATTTATCAGAAAATTTATGACCTATTTTGCTTATTACTTCTTTTGTGTTGAATTTATGTTTTGGGATATAGCTATTTATATTTTTTATTACTGAGTTTTTTATAGCAGATGACTTTTTAATATTAAAAGCTAAATCATTAGCTTCTAAGGTCTGATTAATAACACTGTTTTTAGCGTATGTTACTTGATTTTTGTTCATAAATTATTAGAAATTAGTTGAGTAATAAAATAAAAAAAGTTCGCAATAAAACCACAAAAACATCCTTATTGACAGTATACCAAACTTCCTGATGATCTCAAAAAACCCACAAGAGGGACGTATAAAATAAAGAGTGTCATTTCTTAAGTGAGGTCAGAACCACAAAAAAAGCACAAACCCCTAGTTTCCGGGGCTTGTGCTTAGAGAGCCTTTGTCTAAAAACTTAGCTATTTATATTCCGCGTATAAACTAGCTTTCTTTTATAAATTATTCAGAATAAAAAACAAGATGCTTATCATCTTGAACAGTAACCCAATATGCTTTATTCGCAGACTCTTCTATAAATAAAGAAGTTAAAGAAATATCACCATAATAGTCATTGCCTGTAATAATTTGAGACCAGCTAGTGCCACTAAGCTCGCGAAGTGTTATCTCGCCATCCCTATCTTGAAAAACTATTAGAGCACGATCCCCTTTGCTATAAATAGAAAATGCAATTTCATCTTCCATATCAATATAGTTAGCACTTTCTAAATCTTCAGTAAAAGTAATTACCTTCACACCATCAAATGTATCTCTTGCACATACTACAAGCCTATTATTGTGCTTAGAAACATCCATATAGTGGGTACTACTGCTAGATAACAAAGAGTCATAAGTAGCACCAACCAACCAGTTATCTGTAGGCTTTTTAGCAATTACCAAGTCCTGAAAAAAATCAAGGTACATAAAATTTGGTGATGAGCTAATCTCTTCAATCCCGACACCCTTCAATCCTGCTGAGAGATCGCCAGCAATATAGGCACCTTGCAACTCATATCTCCAGGCACCCTCGGTATACTTTAATAACGATGGCTTAGAATCCTCATCTGCATCTGCTACAGCAATATTAAGCACGTTATTTACAAACTCAAAATCAAAGTATTTTAAAGAAGATTCAACAAACTCTGGCACGCCAACGCTGCTCCAATTTACACCATCAAACTTTTTCACAGTTATTTTAGAGTTCAATAGTCTATAAGCTAAGTATAGGTAGTTATCATCCGCAAGAACCCTAAAGTATGCGACACGCCCTGTTTCAGGAGAAGACTGTATATTCCAAGTAGCTGCAGAATTATCATAAGATCGCAAATTTACACCATCTTTTTGAAACAACACATAAGGAACATCTTTAAAGAAAACCAATCCTGTCTGCCCAATACCTTCTACATTATAAATAGGCTCAAACGCAAAGTTTCCAGAGGGTAGTGCTAGTAAAACATCATACTGCAAAGTAGTAATCTGTTGACCAGAACTAACCTTTATCGTAATTGAACCTGGGTTATTAAGCACAATATTCGTATCATCAACCACTCGATACCCAAGACCTGTGTTATCATACCCAGCATCATCAAAAGTAATATCAAGGTCAAAATCAACGTAGTCAGGGGCAATTGTCAACTCAATAGTTTGCCCTGTATAAACAGTGCTTTGATCAACAACATTTGATGAAACAGTAAAGGTAGTGGCAGGAACATATATTCTAAACACCTTGTATTCATCCACAACATTTGTAGCACTATTAACTTCAAAATTAGTTAAATTACCAGTAACTCGCATATTAAAAGGTGCTGATTGTGGCGTTATGGTAAAAGTATCACCCGCTGTTGCAGGAAAAACCCCAGACATCGTCCCTTCACTAAGCGAATAAGACCACGCAGCTGTCGCCTCAGGTAAACTATCTGGCGGAATAATAGTAACAACCACCTTCTCACCAACATTATAAGTTGGCTTATCTGGCTCAATTGTCCAACCAACCGTCAGCTCCTCACCAACAGAAGCCTCTGACGAAGCCGCTTTTGAACAACCAAGAAACAAACAAACAACAAAACCCAACAAAACAAATAACTTTAAATAATTTCTCATACAACGCACCCTTTCATTTTTTGATTTTAATAAATTTTTACTAAAGAACCGCAAAGGTCAATTTTACCTGATTAATTTATACTTAACAACGGAATTAATAGACATCAAAGCCTGTGGATTCTTCTTTGATATGTATGCTTTTATTGGTGTTTTCTACTGTATTCTCTGCCAACTTTATTACCACCTTAGCACCGGCTAAATCTATGTTGCCGTTATCTGCTATTATGTTTAAACCTTCTTTTCCTTGAAATATATTGATATTTATTTGCACTTTAATATTGAGGTCTGAGTAGTGAGTATGTGAAGAATATGTCTAGATTTTTTTCTAATACTTCTTTACACTTTTTCATTGGGCAAACCTCCTTAAATATTCGCTATATTTAATTTATTATGGTTTGCCCCCAGACACAATTATTTATACACTACCTCACCAACATCAACCAACCCCTCTAAAAGCCCATTTATATTCCTTGCCAGAATCTTTTTTTAATTGCGCAGCCTCTTTATAAAATTCTTTTAAAGAATATTTTTTCATTTAACCCGTCTTATTAGAATGCTCAAAAAAAAACAAAAAAAATGTTTTTATTCAAAACACTCCAATCTATCCAAATCTAAAACACACCTAAGATCTCTGCTTTTCCAGTAAACCCTACACTCTTGTTTAGCATTAGAGGGCATCTCTATATGCATAATACTAGCAACACTATCAACATAAACTGGAAACTTTGCAGACCCTTGAACCAAAAAAATATTTGATGGATTAACCATCAATTCCTTTGATGTTTTGTTTTTTAAAAGCAGTACACCTCTTAATATGCCGTCTTTCCTTAAAACATTATTTATTTTCACACTAATTTGAATTTCACTATTTTGGCATTCAAGAACAACATACTCACGCTTACTTTTACAGCCCATAAAACAACCCATGAAAACAATAATAATAATAAAATATTTCATCCTTCCAATCCTTTCTTATTTTAATTGCACACTAAATCTAGGCACTAAAGAGTGATCATTTAAATTCTGAAGCTTTTTTAATTTTTCAAAATATTTATTCGGCCTAGGATCCACATCAAGAGGAGTGAGCAAATCTCCTGCTTTTGAAAGTTCTTGTGTCGAATCCACACAGCTATTAGTCCAAAGACGGTACTTTCTTTGACCCAAAGTCTCTTTTAATTCAAAAGCTTTCTTAGCTAGATTACCATCTTGCTCTTTTGATGTTTCAATATAAATATGGTTCTTATTATTCTTTATTTGAGCAATATCTTCTTTTGTAAAAGACACCTTTTCAATATTAATCCCCTCCTTAAAACCCTTATTTAAAAAAAGGTCAACATTTGAAACTTGACCATCAATAATAGCTCCCTGATTATAGCTATGCCATTGCCCAGCCTCATCCTGAAAGTAGCTTCCTAAGTGTCCATTCCCTGCAGCTGCATCTGGGTCTAACTCATAAATAAAATCCGCCTCAGCCTGCTCAATCCCCTTAACAACCTCAGTACCAGCAGCTACAGTCTCATTACCCGCATTCCTAACAACCCAATCTTTCTGTGTTTCAGAACCAGCTTTACCAGTAACATTACCATTATAAGCATTCTCTCTATCCCAAGCACCAGCAACTGCATCTTTGGTAAACTCGCCCCATTTCTCACTCTCACCATTCACACCATCAGTACTATCATATTCTTGGCCAGCCTGTCTTTGCTCCTCATGTTTTATCTCTTCTGCCAATATCCCAGCGACATTTGAGCCATCTGCTAAATCAGCTCCATTTTCACCTACATTGATTGCTATATCACCAAATTCTCCATCATGAACCGCATTTCCATATTTCGGGATACCATTTTTAGCGACTGCATCTTTACCTAATTTATCTCCATTATATATATGCGTATCACTCTCTAAATCTACACCCATACCATCAGCCAATTTTTCAGCAATAGCATCATTATATTTATTGATTTTAGTTACTTTTATATACATAATATGAACAAATATTATCAAAACAACTGTAAGACCTATTACAAAAAATATCTTGCTTGATTTTTTTTATTGTACTATCCACAATATGTATTCAACTACATACCCCCGCTAACCACCTTACAGTATTCCAAAAATAAACCTCGCTCCTTCTTTCTGTTAGGCACATAAGCCTCACTATCAATAACCTTTGTTTTTTTATACTTATCAAGCATAATCACAACATTCTCTTTAGCTTCTATTTTATACGACTTTTCTATATGATTTAAAACACCAGCTAGCTTTTCATCATCTTTATTATCAATCCTTATTACAGCCAATCCGATCAAAGAAACTCTTTGATACGCATCTTTTCCTGTTTTAGAGCTGTAGTTATTATAAACATCTAAAAAAGTTTTTTCTGCTTGAACCATATTATTTTGAGATAAATAAGATAATGCTTGATAAAACTGATCACTTTCTGACTTACTAATCACATAAAATAGCGTATAAAAAACCAAAACTAGAGACAGCCCAACAACAAAAAAAACCTTTGCAACACTCTTAACTACAGACTTACTTATTATCACTTTAATATATTCTCCTTATCTATAAGACTGTCATCAGACAACCTAGATTCATTACTACTAAAACCCACACCCCCACCCACACCATAAT
>Ga0233447_1000702_pt1 | contig 34288 bp, 29 predicted proteins | sample SI_124_October20_3_FD_183014 | JGI IMG/M metagenome (GOLD analysis project Ga0233447, IMG submission 183014) | Seawater microbial communities from Saanich Inlet, British Columbia, Canada - SI_124_October2016_135_MG | ecosystem: Environmental > Aquatic > Marine > Inlet | place: Canada: British...
GACTGCCGACGGCCGACTGCCGACTGCCGACTGCCGACTGCCGACTGCCGACTGCCGACTGCCGACTGCCGACTATTCTGTTAAATAATGGGAGCTATCTTTCTGGCCTGTTGTAGTACGTAACCCCGAAATTTTTCTGCCAAAGGTGATAATCGTTTATCCTTGCGTTGAACCAGATACCAGGATCTTCGCAATGGAAAGCCTTCTGCTTCAATTATCTTCAGACGATTTTCTTTTAATTCATGTTCCAATGTATGAATGGACGCGACTCCGAGCCCCAGTCCTGCTTCAACTGATTGCTTAATTGCGTCATTACTATTCATTTCCATGTTGGTTTTAAGCGTTTTGTTATGCTCATTGAAAAACCTTTCCATAGCCTTTCTAGTACCTGACCCAGATTCTCTGACAACAAAACCGTGTTCGAGTAGTTGATTTACAGAAGCTAAATTTTGTTGCTTTGCCAATGGGTGGTTGGGTGAGGAGATGACAACGAGGGGGTTGTCCATAAATGCAATGGTGAATAAGTTCAGGTTTTCTGGTGGTTGTCCCATCAGAACTATATCCGCTTCACTATTTTCGAGTTGTTCAATCAAACCTTCTCGATTCGTCACATCAAAGCTAATGTGCATGGCAGGATATAGTTCGTTAAAGCTTGCCAGCATTTTGGTGGCTACTGCTGAAACAGTGGAAGCAACGACAAGTTTGAGGCGGCCCTGGTGTCCTTCGGTGATTTGTTTCAGGTGCTGCTCTGTCTGGTCAATCTGTTGCAAAACATTACGGCTTAAAATCAACATTTCATGACCTGCGTCAGTTAACTGTATTTTGCGACCAGCTTTGGTAAGAAGGGAAGTACCTGTAACTTCTTCTAACTGTTTGATTTGCATAGAAACAGCGGGTTGAGTGAGATGAAGAATTTTGGCGGCCTGGGTAAAATTTTGCTGTGTTGCAACCTCTAAAAAGACCTTAAGCTGCCTAATGGTGATATTCATTCCAGGATTACCTACCTAAAGGTGATATGTATTGCCTAAGTATAAGCTTTTACTTATGAAAGTCATCAAAAACTATGAATAGTGTTTATAAAACGAAAAGATTATATTGCCCGTCCTGTTGTTGTGGTTGCCACAATAAACAACCAATTCCTATGAGCATTTTGCTCATTACAAACTGACTGAGGAGACCATATAAATGGCTTTATTAGATCAAACAGGTCGTTATTCTGACCTAAGCTTGAACGAAGATACTTTACTGGCTGATGGCAAGCACATTCTTGTTGCTTACACCATGGAGCCTGCTGAAGGTTACGGTTACCTGGAAGCTGCAGCTCACTTTGCTGCTGAATCATCTACAGGTACTAACGTAGAAGTTTCTACAACTGATGACTTCACCAAAGGTGTTGACGCGTTAGTTTATGAAATTGACGAAGCTGGTGGCATCATGAAGATTGCTTACCCGAACGAGCTGTTCGATCGTAATGTAATTGATGGTCGTGCCATGATCGTTTCTTTCTTAACACTTGCTATTGGTAACAACCAGGGCATGGGTGACATCAAGAACTCTCAAATGTATGACTTCTATATGCCTCCTGCCATGTTGAACCTGTTTGACGGTCCTTCTGTTGATATTTCTGATATGTGGCGTCTTTTAGGCCGTCCTGTTGAGAACGGTGGTTACATCGCTGGTACTATCATCAAGCCTAAGCTTGGTTTACGTCCAGAGCCATTTGCAGCTGCTGCATACTCTTTCTGGTTAGGTGGTGATTTCATCAAGAATGACGAGCCTCAAGGAAACCAGGTTTTCTGCCCAATGAAGAAGGTTATACCTTTAGTTCATGACGCGATGAAGCGTGCACAGGATGAAACTGGCGAAGCTAAAATCTTTTCTATGAACATCACAGCTGACGATCACCACGAAATGTGTGCTCGTGCTGACTTCGGTTTAGAAGTTTTCGGTGAAGATGCGCCTCGTTTAGCATTTTTGGTTGACGGTTATGTAGGTGGTCCAGGAATGGTAACGACTGCACGTCGTCAATATCCTTCACAGTACTTACATTATCATCGTGCTGGTCACGGTGCTGTTACATCTCCTTCTTCTAAGCGTGGTTACACAGCTTACATTTTAGCTAAAATGTCACGTCTGATGGGTGCTTCAGGTATCCACGTGGGCACAATGGGTTACGGTAAGATGGAAGGTGGTCAGGAAGATAAGATCATCGCATACATGATCGAGCGTGATGAGTGTCAGGGACCTGTTTATTACCAGAAATGGAATGGCATGAAACCTACGACTCCGATCATCTCTGGTGGCATGAACGCGTTACGTCTACCTGGTTTCTTCGAGAACCTGGGTCACGGTAACGTAATCAACACTTCTGGTGGTGGTTCTTACGGTCACATCGATTCTCCTGCTGATGGTGCTAAGTCACTGCATCAGGCATATGATTGCTGGAAGCAAGGTGCTGATCCAATCGAATACGCGAAAGAGCATAAAGAATTTGCTCGTGCATTCGAGTCATTCGAACATGATGCTGACGCGATCTTCCCTGGTTGGAGAGACAAGCTGGGCGTTCACAAGTAAGCAGAACGTTAAGTTAAAGAAGCCCCGCACGTCGGGGCTTTTTTTCTATGAAAATTATTAGCTAGTTTTTATAGAAAAAAGATTATTCACCACAGAGGACACGGAGGTACACTGAGATGGATAGGTATGCTGCTGACCTGGATATTCAATTTGAATTTCTAGAAAGTGCTTTCTTTAGAAGAATACTTTTTTAGTGTTTTTTCTCTGTGTACCCCTGTGACCTCTGTGGTTTAAAGGTTTTTTGAAGGTCTATATTTATATGGGTTTCTTATGGATAAGAATAAAATAACGGGTGTCATAATTGATGCTGCTATGGACGTGCATACAATACTTGGACCTGGGTTGTTAGAAAGTGCTTATGAAGCATGCCTTAAGTTTGAGCTTGTTTCACGAGGGATTAATGTTATTAGTCAGGTAGAGCTACCTGTAATGTATAAGAGCAATAAAGTTGATGCGGGTTATCGCATAGATTTACTTGTGGAAGATCAGGTAATAATTGAATTAAAAGCGGTGGATAGAATTAACTCTATACATGAAGCTCAGCTTTTATCTTATTTAAAATTAAGTCATAAAAAAGTTGGCTTACTAATTAACTTTAATGTGATGCGACTAAAGCATGGCATAAAACGAATTGCTAATTAACCTCTGTGTACCTCCGTGTCCTCTGTGGTTATAAATTTATTTAAGGTATTAGAAAATGACTGACATAGATATCGAACAATACAAAGTATCCGAAGAACCTTTCTACGGTGAGCAAGGCGATGAAATCGCTTTATATGCTGCGGCTTATGAAGCGCGGTTGCCGGTAATGATCAAAGGTCCAACAGGTTGTGGTAAATCTCGATTTATCGAACATATGGCGTGGAAATTACAAAAGCCGCTGATTACAGTTGCCTGTAATGAAGACATGACCGCTTCTGATCTGGTGGGTCGTTATCTGCTGGATGCTAACGGTACTCGTTGGTTGGACGGACCTTTAACTACTGCGGCACGTATCGGTGCGATTTGTTACCTCGATGAAATTGTTGAAGCTCGTCAGGACACGACTGTTGTTATCCACCCTTTAACGGATCACCGTCGTCAACTACCGCTAGATAAAAAAGGTGAGCTGATTGATGCACACCCTGATTTCCAACTGGTTATTTCTTATAACCCGGGTTATCAAAGTTTGATGAAAGACCTTAAACAGTCAACCAAACAGCGTTTCACCGGTCTGGATTTTGATTATCCTGATTCTAAAGTTGAAGCAGGTATCGTAGAGAAAGAGTCTGGAACCGATTCTGAAACAGCCACTAAACTGGTTAAAATTGCTCACACTGCTCGTAACCTGAAGGGTCACGGTCTGGATGAAGGTATCTCAACTCGTCTGCTGGTTTATGCAGCAAACCTGATGGCAAAAGGTATCGAGTCCAAAGCAGCTTGCCGTATGGCACTTGTTCGACCGATTACCGATGATGCGGATATCCGCAGTACTCTGGATCATGCTATAGATAGTATCTTTGGCTAAAAACATTTCACCACAGAGGTCACGGAGGTACACAGAGATTTGTATGGTAAGTGATTATTTGAAATACATAATTAATGTTTTCTCTGTGTATCCCTGTGTCCTCTGTGGTTTAAAATATTATGCATAATTCTGATTTAGAAGCATACCGGGAAAAGCTGAAATGTAATTTTCCTCAAATTCAAGAATGTTTTGAGGATTTTGTTCAAGATGCTATTCGAAATCTGTCAAACAAAGGTATCGATGATTACCTGTCCGGTGCATCGCTGATTTGTATGATTGGTCGTGGCTGGGAGCCTGTCAGTATTTACCTGGAAGAAATGCCTGAAATGGCTAATCAACTTGGGGAAGAAATCCTTGAAATTGTCTCCAAGTCTGTGTGGGATATGTCTCGCTCTCCTAATGGCAAAGCTATTCCTCCCTTTATGATGTGTCTACCTGAGGCTTCTCGTCGCTTAGGCACCTTAGAGCAAATGCAGCATTTCTTTGAAATTCTGGAAGAAATGGTCGATGAAACAACAACCTCGGTTCATGGTCATCATAAAACGCATTCCAGTCAGGGTTTTCTGGTATTGCTGGAACATGTGCCTTACCTGTTAAGCCAGTTATCGCTGGAAGGTTTTAAGAACTGGGTCGAATACGGTACCCGAAATTACAAAACACATCCGGAACGGCAGAAAGATTATTTCAGTCTGCAATCTGCTGACTCGAAAGCCATGTTGCAACGTGAGCGTCATGGCACGTTATTTATGGATAATGATCGCCAGCTAGATATGTACTTGCGTGGACTTTGGGAGGATGAATCTTACTTTGTTCCCTATTCTTTGGGCTTTGACGAACTACGCAAGCCTGTTCCTTATTATGATGCGCTGGGAATACGTGTTCCTGATGTTTATGATGAACGAAATGGTGTGAGTGGTATCGATCGTTACCGAGTCACTATTGCTCATATTGCTGGACATCGAAAGTGGACGAGCGTTTTAGTTGCCGATAACCTCAGTCCATTTCAACGTATTGCAGCAGAACATCTGGAAGATTCACGCATTGAATACCTGATGTTGAAAGAATATCCGGGTATGCGAAAATTATTACTTGCCCTGCACCCAGTGCCTGTCGAAGGCGATTGTGATAATGAAAAAGAATCCTGTATTCGTCACCGTCTGGCGATGTTATCTCGTGCCATTCTGGATGAAAACCACGGGTACAAGAACGAATATGTATTGGCCTCGGTTGAGAAGTTCTATCAGGCCATGTCAGAGAGTGACAGTAGTACCGAAGCCATGCGTGATATCGCAATTTCCTTTGTAGCTCGAACTCGATTGCAAAGTGATCAGTTGCCGAAGATGCACTTTGAGAATACCGAAGTTGATTACCGTGATGATAATCGTCACATGTGGATCTTTATCGAAGAAAATGATGAAGCAGAAGACTTCGAGCACCGGGAAAAGAAAGCGGAGCAGCTGGAAACAGATGGCTTACCACCGCGTCATTACCCAGAATGGGATTATAAAACCAACACTTTCAAACCTGACTGGGTAACCCTGTATGAATCAGTTCATCCATCGACCAACTCAGCTGATATTGATGCGATTTTAGATAAACACAAAGCGTTGGCCAAACTGCTTAAAGCAATTCTAGATAGCCTTAAACCGCAACAAAAAGTACGTGTGCGCTATCAGGAAGAAGGCAGCGAACTGGATTTAGATGTGGCGATTCGTTCATTGATAGATTACAAATGTGGTGCTCAACCTGATCCACGTATCAATATGAGCCATGAAAATGATGGTCGTGATATTGCTGTCATGTTATTGCTTGATTTATCCGCATCGCTTAATGATAAACCTGAAGGTTCGGATCAAACGATTCTGGAACTGAGTCAGGAAGCTGTTTCATTACTGGCCTGGACTATCGAACAACTAGGGGATAAGTATGCCATTGCCGGGTTCCATTCGGATACTCGTCACAACGTCCGTTACTATCATCTGAAAGGTTATAGTGAACATTTTGATGATGCTGTAAAAGGTCGTTTAGCTGCGATGGATGCCGGTTTTTCTACCCGCATGGGTGGCGCAATTCGCCATGCGTCACATTATCTGGAAGCACAAAAAGCCGATAAAAAGCTCATGTTAATCTTAACCGATGGTGAGCCATCAGATATCGATGTGGATGATGAACAGTATTTAATCAGTGACACCAAAAAAGCTATCGATGAGTTATCATCAAAAGGCATGAGCAGTTACTGTATTTCGCTGGATAAAAAAGCAGATGATTATATTCAGGATATATTTGGTAATCAGTATACAGTTATTGATCATGTAGATCGGTTACCTGAACAGTTACCAAAATTGTTCATGAGTTTGACCAAGTAAGATGCAAAAAAGTAGTTTAAAAGTTGAAATTCTGTTCTCTTTTAAAGGTGAAACTCACACTCCTTCGGTCATAATTGATTTCGATAAATACCTGAAAAAAAATCAACCAGTACCTGAATTTTTTCACCTGGTTGCCAGAGAAAATAATATTGGTGAGTACTCCTATGAATATGAAGTGATGGAGATGGGGCATTTTAGGTATTCTGATGCCCAGGGCGTAGCTTCAGAGTTTTGTCAGCCGGATAATTTTGACCTGGATGGATTTATTGATAAATGGAAAGAAGAATATGTGTTAAGCCTGTTATCAGATATTGCTAAAAAATATCTGGATATTGATGATCTGGATGAAAATGAAGAGATAAAAAATGCCCTGCATCAGGCGCACCAATTGGGATACCATAGTACCAAATAGAGTGTCGAGTTCTCCACTTGCAAACTTATCATTACTTTCGTCTAAGTTTTTGACTCTAATCAACATTATTACCTGAACTATCTGCCAAAATACCAGGTATCGTTTAATCATGTGGATGGTAGGAAAATGATTACTATAGATGAACTCATGACATCGGATCCTTTCACTTTGTCAGAGAATGATTCGCTTGATGATGCAAGGAATATTATGACTGAGAAGCATTTCAGGCATATTCCTATCACGAATAGCGATAAACATTTACTAGGTCTGGTTACACAGAGAGATGTGCTTGAAGCAACTGTTCCCAGGTCGGGAAGTAACTCGAATAAAGAAGATATCAAGTTGTCAGATATCATGATTCAAAATGTTAGTGTTATTCATCAATCTGATTCTGTGCGCCAGGCAGCCATATTTTTACAGGCGCACAAATACGGGTGTTTACCTGTTGTTTCAGATGATGGCCTGGTAGGTATTATTACTGATAGTGACTTTATAGATATTGCTATCAATTTACTTGAACAGGTAGAAATAGCTGAAGAGGTTCCTGATGTCGAAACAGATATGATGGAAGATGTAGAGCTGCCTGTGCTTGAAGAAGAGTTGTAAGCCAGATAATGGTGTAGGGTGCGCCGTGCGCACCATTGGTGTTGGTATAGAAATTCAAAAGTGCATGCGGCACACAATACAAAATTAATCAGACAAGCATCCGGAAGCTTATAGCATCCCAGTTTAAGCTGGTTATGCCTTTAATGGCAGTCTGGAATGGGGCTGCATTTGAAGGTGTAACTGAACTTCCCATTCCCATGACATTTCCGGCATTATTTCTTCCGTGTGAAGTGCCGTAACAGTTAGCATTATTACTGTTGCACTCAATATGCGGTAATCCCATCATATGACCAAACTCGTGCTCGACTGGCCGTTGGGTCGTTCTTCTGGTTACACCACCAAAAGTATTATTGAAATTACGTGTGTTTGTGTCCAGGGCATCCAGAGTAGCCACATTGGAGCCTACATTTACACTGCTGCCCATGAAGCTGGTGGCCCACCTGACGTTTATTTGGTAATGCGGGTTTGTATTGCTGTTAAAGACGTTAACTTTGGTGCCATAGTAGCGCAGGTACTTTCGATGACGGCGTTGTTGTCGTTTCATTAACAGTTTCCAGCTCCACCTTGATTCTACACGTCGTTCAAAGTCTCTTGACCAGGTTCGTTTTCTGGCATTGCTGGGCCAGGCACCGCTGAAATTAAATTTCACTCGCATGTTGAGTGATAGTCTAGCTTTTTTATGGCTTAAACGGGCGTCAAAGGCTCCAGTTTGAGTGCCACTATTGATATTGTTTTTTGTCTCATCTGCTCGATTTCGAATAGACATTTCAGTGCCAGCATTGGTTTCTCCTTCGGCACGAAGTTCTCGGGTAAGGGCTGCCGCAGAGTCTGTACCGAGTTTGCCATCGACACCACTTAGGCCAAATTCGTGTTGATAATTAGCGACTGCCTGGACAAAGTCAGAATCTATCACGGTGGGTGTTCTAGACAGTCCAAGAACATCACGTAATAAGCGTAATTCACCACGGTCATAATAACGAATTCTATTAAAGTTAATTGCTGCGCGAATTTCTGCTGGTGTAAGGTTGGAGATAACGGGGTCAAAACTATTTACAGAGGGTACTGCGTAATCTCGTTGCACGGTGTTTTGGCTTTGTTGCATGACATGTACAAGTTCATGAGCAAGTAGTTTTTTGCCCTGTGAGCTAGCAGGGTTATATAACCCATTGGCAAAGCTAATATGATTACCGACGGTATATGCCCGAGCATTTACATCCGTCGCAGATTGAGCTGCTTTTGCATCGGTATGTAAACGTACTCTGGAGAAGTCATGAGCTAATCTGGGTTTAAAAAAAGCACGTGTTTGTGAGTCGATGGGTTTGCCGCTTGACTGTATTACCTGTTGCACAGAGGCCGGTATTACAGAATGATTATTTTTTAAAGATGATCGTGGTTTAGTCTGAAGCTGACTGATGATGGGGTTCTGTTTAGTGCAGCTGCTGCAGGGCTGTTGCTGTTGTTTCTGAACCGGACTAAGCATGACCTGATCAGCAACTCTATCAGCTTCCTGTTCGTATTTATCACCCGGCTGGCCAATTTTTAATTTGGTCTGCAAAATTGTTTTTACAGAGTTTGCCTGTTTGATTGCAACCGGTTTTCCTGTCGCCGTTTTTTTAATGTTTTTATGATGCTGTCGTGCATTGCTATAAATCATCATTATCAATCCCGTTAAGATAGAAAATTAACAATAACTTTTTTATTGCAGGCAATAAAAAAGGCGAGCCATAAACTGCCTCGCCTTCTACCCAGCTGTTAAGCTGACTTTGTTTAACGGGTATTGAACCCGGAACCATTCAACCTTTGTTTGCGACTGACTGAAACCGACTGAAGACCAATAATTAGGAACCTCAAAGTATCTGTAAACCACTTACTCTAATTTCACGGAAATGCTCATACCAAATGAGACTGGTGCATAACATTGAGATAATTAAATCTCTACGTTCATTTTAAACAAAATTGACGAGTATTCAAGTTATATTATTTCTTTTTTTAACGCTGCCTGGCGCCTCAACTGATGTAGTGGATCCGGCAAACATATTGTCTGCTACGAGCCACTGGTGAGTGACATCCTGCATTGCTACAGGGGCTATTTTTATACCTATATTACAATTTGTACTGTAGTTATCTTTGACTATAATTTTACGCCCGAGAACTCCATAAATTCTGATGCTTTCCACTTTAGTTAAGTTTGTGAAAGAAAATCGTTGTAGCTGAATGGAATTATCTATAATGCTTAACTGAGAGCAATTTCCTGCAAAAATTCCACCTCTTCGCCTGCTGGCAAGTGGAGATAAAACTATCTGAATGGAATTACCCTGAATACGAGTAATACCTGCGTGTAAGGTTTCAGGTTTATCTTTGCTACGGTTACTGACACCGACCTGAATGCCCATGTGCGTACCCGTAATTGTATTATTTAAAACTCTAATTTCTTTTGCCGTATCACCAGCACACACAATGCCTTTGGACATGACCGATGGATTTTGTTTTTTAAGGTCTGTAATCCAGCGAGTTAAAGCAGCATTTTTTCTACGCAATTTTGGGTTGCGTAAAATATTGATGGCTACACTTTTTAACGTATTAAGAAGTGCGTTATTACTGCTGATGACGGTATTTTCAGTTTCAGCAGAGACTAGTTTTTTCCACTGGCTACTGGCAATTGGTGAGTTGAACATGATCTGTCTATTACCAGATTTTCGGTCTGTCTGTAAATTTTGTAAGCCTTCCCGTTGAGGAATATCAAGTTTATCAAAATCACGAACAACTGCTCCTTTGATTAACAGGTCTTTGATACGAGAGGCGACGGTATAGTCATTTAACATGTAATCAATAGTCATAGATTTTGGTTTTTTACGGGCCAAAATCTGGTTGTCTATCACGCTAATACGTTGCTGATTAAGAAGTAGTAAACCTACCTGTTGATGGCCAACTTCAAAGCGGCACTCTTTGATTCGTACACGCCCTGGTTTAGATAAAGTGTTTATCACCGTGATGCAGCTGGCAAATAGACGTGTAGCAGATTTACATTGTGAAACAATGTGTTGAAGCTGTACTTCTGCACAATTTTCAAATGTCAGTGCTCCTTTTATATGAGCAAAAGTTTGATCATCGGGTTTGCCTGCCCCACTATTGCCCCCGCTGAAAAACCCATCGGTAACAGAGACACTTTGACAGTCTTTAAATCTGATAACCGTTTCGTTGGCATTATGATAGAAACGAGTTCCTTCTCCAGCACAGCTAATTTTTAAATGACCTTTATTCTCGACGACCAGGGTTTCACCTAGTGGGTAGTCTCCCTCCTGAAAGCAAATGTGTGCATCTGCCGATGGTGGTATTTTAGTGAAAACCTGTTGCCATCCGGGACCAGCTGAAACACTAAAGGTAGCGCAGCCATCATTTTCAAAATTACAGATTATATTGAGTGCATCCTGAACAGATTGTGCGCCTTCATCTTGTAATAATTGACACAGTGGTTCAGGGCCAAGAGGTACGGTGGATGCAGAGGTATAACACAGTAGATTATCTAATAAATTATTTAATTTTAAACGTTCTGTATTGTGTAAAGATGGAGCAACCGTAGTTAGTAATGAAAGCAGTGAAGGCTCGGAATCGCATTCGGGGCGTTGGTAGCAAATGTCTGCAGCGTTGAGATCCGTAAGGCTTGGAAACTGAACGGGTTGGCAGGCATTATAGCTATCACATTCACTATCGGCAGGAAGGCTGATTGTTGATGTGTCATCAACATCAACCAGTAACATATAGTGATGTAATTCTCCTTCAGGACTTATACCGTTACCGCTTTCTGCTTCTTCCAGTAAAACCTCCCCCTGTTGGTGTATAGATTCTCTAACTGGAGCTGTCCAGTAATCACCAGCTACCAAGGCATGATCTGATAAGTTGAGTGCCAGAGAAATAACACGTAATTCAATATTGACAGTATTTCCATCCAGATCGACATGACCGGGGTTACCGGAGCCAACACTGGAGGTTAAATCAATGCTTCCTTCAAAGCCTTCTGTTACTGTCCATCCAGCGGATAACTGTTCAATTTTGCACCAGCCATCCCAGCGTCGTACATGTTGCTTTGCAGCAGAAGATGTTGCAGAAAAAGAATTTACAATTGAGGGGCGAACACCATCTATGATTCTTTCACTGCTACCGGTGTCGCGAGCTAAATGAATGCCCAGGCGTGTTTCTGTAATGTCATCAAAAAACTCATAAACATATGAATCACTACTGAAATCAGGGGGAGTATCTGAAGTTTTATAGGCTTCGGCCCCATTTTCAGATGACCATTTAACAATAACACTATCGGGTTGGTTATTTTCATCGTAATGTACATCGTGCAGTTCAACCCTGAACAAATAATTGCCCACCGGATCTCTAAGTTCCAGCTCATCGCTACAGGGATCACAGGGGTCGTTGCTGGTTGACAGGCTGCGTAATACCAGTCTTAAACGTGCGTCTCCAACAGGTGGATTTATATCAGTGCACAGTGGGTCGATCTCCATGGAACAATATTTAACCTGAGCAACTGTTTGGGTGCGGGTTGTTGTGTCGGCACCATGTAGCCCGGGATCGCGTAACATGTCATCATCTAACCAGGCAATAGTACGTTCCCAAATATCAACGTAAAGCCTGTAGGCGCTATCCGGTAGTGCAGGGGGCTGAGGATAATCAAGTTGAAGGTTGTAATCGAAAATATTGTTGTCCGGAGCTTCCGGGTTAGGTTTTACCTGAGCAGGAACTCCATCCACATACACGGCTCCCCAATGTAATTCCGGGCTTTTATCTTCAGCCAGTTGTAACAAAGCTCCAAAACGAGGTGTACCTGTTCCAATAACATCCCGTAGTGCCTGCGTTAACCGGTCTCTGGAAATTAATGCCTGTTCTGTTAAATCAGAATCGGTCAGCATTCTTCCCTGTTGATGGCAAACAGACGAGTAGTTTTTTAACACTTGTCTGCTATTACGTGATATCTGTGTTTTCATGATAACTCCATCATTAAATAGTATTTCTTTTTACAATTCTGCATCAATAGTCTCCGTGATTTCACCGGGAAGGTGGTGTAACGAAGCGTCTGGAATGATGACAGCCTACATACCGGTAGGTAGAAAATCTTTAAGTTTTTTGATCACCGCTTCACCACGAGCCTGCAGATAAAGGTGGTGATAAGCTCCGGCCTCTGCACCGTCTTGAGCGCCATGTTTAATCTGTTTGGATGTGGCCGGATGTAACACGGCGCAACCAGACTCGCCAAATATGGTTGAGAAAAAAACAGCCTGTTTTATCACATGATTAAACAGTTGTAGTTTACCGGCAGCTTGCTCTGGCAATATACTGGAGTAGCGAATACAACCATTACCAGGTTGCGTGACATCATCATGATCCTTACGGATCAAGCCATTAAAAATACAACCACTGGCAAGAAGATTTTCTGCGAGAGTAATATTTAAAACTGTGCAATATTGCAGTTGAACCAACCCTTTGGCAGCCTGAACTCGTTTAAACAGGCAATCATTTGCGGTGATTACCGGTAAGTCCAGATCGGTACTATGGACTTCAGCTGCCAGTACTGCGCAGCGTTCCAGTTCTAGCCGACCGGAATCTGCTTCAATGGTGTGACTGAAGATGAAACCCTCGAAACGCCAGACAGAAGGATCAACGGGGCCTGTCCCGCTGGGAACCTGTCCAAGCTTGACCCTTTGACGAATTATGATGGCTTGAAACTGATCGTTATCCAGAGATTTATTATGAAAAATAGTGGTATCACCGTTGATCTCTACATTCACGATATTTAGAAAACTTTCATTTTGAATTAAATCTTCATTCCATAAGAAACGTCTTGAAGCAGGTACTTGCGTAAAAAATCCAGGGTGTGTTGCTGTGAACAGTAATACACGGCTGGGGTGAAAATGTCCCTGTCGCCAGTTTGGATTACGAAAATCAATTGTTCTAACTGAAGGATCATCAAAGTATCCGGGAATCCAGTCAGGCTTTAATGTCTTAAAAGGCATTACACTGTGACCCGGATTGCAGCTTTGTGCACCATGCAAACTTGTTTGTCTCCAGCGATATTTTTTGCCGGCAATGTGGCTGATGTTAGCGGCAGGATTGTTTGTTTTTGCAGCGGCAGCCGAACCCTGGCAGCGCAGGTCAACGGTTCCTGCTGGTAGCCCGGGATGCCTTGCCCAGATAGGTGCGATGTCAGGTTTGTCACTACCAGATGATGGCAGGAACTTATTGCTATAGCTTTCATTGCCAGTGTAACCATAGGCCTCCAGAGGAAGTAAAGGCAAGCCCAAACGTGCTGTAGTTGCTACACGTTTCCATGCTTCGTGCACAACGACTTCCATATCGCCTATGGATTCGGCCATTTGCTCGACAACCTGTACTGTGCCTTTTGCTTTACGCCAGGATATAGCGTTGGCTATTTCAAGTCGTTGTCCTTTTTCAAGCGGGGATGCGACATGAACATCTAACAAGGCTGCCAAATAAGGTAATAACCATTTTTGGGAGTCAATGTCATAAGCTTTATCGGTATCGGGGAAGATATCTGCATAACGCTGTAACAGTGTTTGATGTATTTGATCCAGCAGCAGCCCGGATGCATTCAGGTATTTTTTTAGATCCTGCTGTTTATCCCGATCACGATACAGTGTTGGCAGAATTTTATATAAAAGTTCAGCATGGTTGAATTTTTTAGCAGGATGATATGTGTCTGTCATGATCTGCTCCTAAGGCTCGTAGGTCTGGCAATTGATTTGCAATGGATAAGTTGATGTATCCAGGTAAATCAATTGATCGGGATTAATAGAAACTTTTCGAACCTTGCCATCGACACCGGTATGTAAATGCGGTTTGCTGTTACTGTCCATGGTGCTATAAATATTGGGTGAAATTTCGCAGTGGCCATTCTCTACTCCTTCTACCTGTTCCAGTAGACCGATGATTTCGCTACGAAATAAAGCCTGCCCCAGTTTGCGTTGTTTAAGTTGCAAGTTTTGTTGTAGCTGTGAAAATACAGCAGCTTTAACCACATCTTTATCATAAGATGTTTCATCCACCATAATAGTGAGTTTCAATTGCATCAATATCGGTTGATAAGAAACTACTGAAATTGGAGTGTCTGGTAATGCGTGTTTTATCAGGAAATTTTGAATCAGACTGGCTGTATCTGAACCACTTGTAAAGGTCGACCCTCCAGCGGCAACGATGACAACCTGTACTTGCAGGCGAGCGGGTCTGTCGGGAATTTTCTCAAAAGCTCTAGCTTGCCAGACCATGCTGTGATGGGCCGCCAGGTGTGTAAAGTCATCGATTGAAACAGCTCTACCCAGAGTTAATACCGTGGCCGGTGCATTTTCACGCATAGAGCTCGGTGCTTCTTTTTGTGCGCCACCACTGGCTGCTATTGGCGCTATAAAACTTTTTACCAGGGAGTGGGGTCGGGCAACTTTAAACAATGAATTTGCGGGTAAGTTACCTTCTTCTCCATAGCCATTGCGATAGCGTACACGCACATTATCGATACCTGTGGGTAAACGTCTTGCATGTTTTCCATCACCAAAGCACAGTGATAGTTTATTGTCTTCATCTACTTTAACGCTGTAATGAAAATCCTCAGCAGCTGATCTGGATAGTCGTTCGACCTGCTGCCATATTCGCTGCCCGACTCGTACTGTCAGGTCGGCACGAACTCCGCTATTAAAACTGGCATCAGAAACCCAGGAGATATTATCCGAACTTAAGGGAAAGCGTTGATTTGTTTTTGATGCATCACCATTGCCGACGATTTTTTCAGTTTGAGTTTCTCCATGAGTTGCAGCTACCGCATTGGCGTAAATTATACTGTTATGCTTTGTGAACTGACTGGAATTTAAATCCTTATGAAAAGCGGGGTAGAGGTATAACTGTCGACCTTGAATTTCTTTAAGCTCCACAGATACTGCATGTTTGTCACTGGCACAAATTAATTTTTGTCCCAGTGTCAGGCTGTTCGCTAAAGAGGCATTCTCCAGCTCTAGAACAGTTGATGAATCACTGCTGTTTGAGTGCCAGGGGAGGAGATTGTTAATATTGAAATTGCGATGTTTTAGCACTGTTTTGAATGAGGCGCGTAACAGATTAACTGTTTGCGTTGACTCATTTAAGTGTACTTCAAACCAGTCTTCATCTTTCTCAATAGTATTAATGCGTAGGGCCTGAATAGTTTTTTTCTGTTCAACAATAGCCCAGTCTGCTGTAGCCAGTTCGGGAGCTTTTCCGGAAAAGCGTATTGAAGATTGGTTTGCCTGCCCTACTTTGGCTATCCGGGTATCCGGGTAATAAATCTGCTGTCCAAGGTTGGCCAGGATATATCTCATTGTCACGCCGGAAACTACTTCAGAGGTAATTGACACTGAGTGATGTTTTAGTTTTTTATCGATAAAAAACGTGTGACTGTTGTTAAAGTCATTGGGTAGCAGGTATAGAAAACTATTGCTGGCAAGTTTCGGATGTCTTTGACGAGTTAAAGTTCTTGCTCTGAATAGTTGTTCATTCTTTTTGACGGATGGAGTACTCTCATTAAATTGAAGATACCCTAATTCATTTTTTATAACCTTTCTAACCTGCCAGCCTGAAGAGGTTTTACCAAAAATAATTTCATTTTCACTGAGCACTCCTTTTTTATTGACTATGGCACTATTAATTCCATTGGGTAAGGGAGCGTCAACGAATGAGGGGTGCAGGTAGAGTGTTGTATTGTGCAGGGTGAAGTTGTTTAAATTTTTTCTGGATAAAAGTTTAAGTTTAATTCTGTTTTGAGAATCGCTTTGAATAGCGTTCACCTTTACCGCAACTGCTTCATTGTCGGTCGCTAAAATTCCTTTATCACCTACGCTGATATCTTCTTCAATATTTTGTAATAGAAAGGTTACTTCAATGGATTTCTTTTTCTTTTTGGAAAAAATAAGAGGTTTGGGGTTTTTATTCCAGTCCTTTAGGTGAAGGTTGTTAATTAATGCATTGCCTTCCAGCTTTTGTCGGGTTTCAAAAATAACAGTGGATTCACCTTTAGCCGGTTTATTTTTTACCGCAAAACCCTGTTCAATAATTCCACTTTCACCTGGTTTTAGCAGTAGGGCGATATAGGTTTCAGCAGATGCTGGAGGAGAAGGTCTGTAGTCCAGCAGGGCGACCAGTTTGCGTACATTATTCCATTCTACGGCTGTGGGTAGATAAGCTTCATTAGCATAGGCATTGATATACTCGCCCAGTACATGAGCACTACGGGAAAATGTTCTGACAATTTCCCATGCATAATCCCGTCGATCATCATAATATTGCTGCTTTAAACGTTTTGATGTTTGATATGCTGTTTCGCTATTTAGTTCGGGGAAACGTGTGGCTAACTCTGTCCACTGTAATGAATCCTGATGTGTGTATTCTTGTTGTAGTTTTTGGCGTAGGGTTTCCAGATAGGTAATAGCATTGCCATCAATATATTGAAACTGACTGAGACCTGCACGGTTCCATCGGGTTAAATCTTTTTTATCGATTAATTTCATCCCGCCTGGCCTCCATGCAATACCAGCTTGAGTGAGCCGTGTTGAGGGGTGCTGGTTTTGTTTTCAAGCACGGCGACTTCATGCCCTTGCAGTACGATTCGTCCACTGCCTGATTGATCGGCATAGGTTGAGCCAATGCGTTTCATTCGGTTGATGCACACAGACTCGATACCATCCAGTGACATCAGCACTTCAATAATGTCGCTGGCCACTACATCTTCACCAAACTGTAAGTAACCGGGTGCAAAAAAACCATCTGTCTGATTTATTAGAGCATAATCGATGGCATCATTAATTTCTGAGTGATAGTAGTTTGCGCTGATACGGATAGAAATCGATAACACGATCCCCACCAGAGTGGCATCCTGTAATATCACTTCCTGACCGATCATGCGTTGTCTGTTGATGATTTCCTGTAATAAAAAACGTGTAGTGCGGCCCTCGATATCGGGAATGGACTGAATTTCCTGTTGTTGATAATAGTTCTGGAATTGCTGATTGAACTGGGCAAACTGGGTTTCCATATCCTGAGCATCCGGGATAATATTTTCCCTGCTTAAAATATCGTCCAGATGAAGATTGTTGATAAGGCGGGTGACGACAAAATGTGTATTCCATGATCCACTCCAGCGACTATAAGCATCAATGTCCAGTACCAGGGGGTGCTCCAGTAACTGAGTTTTATAATCTTGCAGGGTAACTATGCGGTGTTGCTGATGAATAGACTGAGGGCCCTGTTGTTTTGCCTGTTGCATCAGGTGAGGGTAGTAACTCCATAACATTTCCAGTTTCTGATTGTTGTCGATGGAGTCGTCTGCAATGTCCTTTAATAATTTGGGGTCAGTGTGAAGAACTGGGTTGTAGCCGATCATTTCCAGCATGCGGCGTACCGTATCAGGTCTTCTAGCTGTTTCCAGAAAAGATTCAGCCTGAATTCGATCATGCATATCTGACAGTTGATCGAGTACCACTGAGAGGCTTTCAACCAGTACCACTTCCATTTCGGCGGGTGTCCAGTTATGACGTTCAGGAAATCGGGCGGCCAGTTCTTCCAGCATGAACAGGCGGTAACCGTCATAATCTCTGATATCCCAGTCGAAATCATCTCCAATTTCTGGCAAAGGTGCAGGTAATTCGACCTGGCGTTTTGCACAATCTCCACAACCTGGTGAATACTTAAGCTGGGCGACGGGTTCATCTGCCATCATTCATCTCCATTAAGTATAAATTCAAGTTTTTCAGAGTGCTGTAAAGCAGCCATCTGATAGCTGATCAGGATTTTAATTTTTTCATTTTCTCCATCTACTTCGACGGATAGAGACTCTGCTAAAACTTCACCTTTCAAAGCATCTGCAAGTGTTGCTAATAAACGTTTTTTGACCAGTTCCCACAGCCCGGTATGGTTAGGTTCAAAAACCATGGACATGGCACCGATGCCAAATTCGGGTCGATACCAGCGTTCTGCAGGACTGGTAAACAGAATTTGTTCGATCTGTTCCCTGACATGCTGATTTCTGCTGCTAATTGTCGAGCCCTGATCTCCGATGCTAAATGGGAAGCTCATGTAATCCCGATTATTGATGCGTGTTCTGGTTAGTCTGGCCATTTCATGTCACCTTGTTTGTCATGCTAAGGGTCATAAATTCACCTTGAGGTATAGGTGGTGACGTGGGTGCCCCAGGGGCGGTGCAAGTATGAATATGAGTGGCAAACAGGCTCAGAAAACTTTGTCCTTTGATCAGTGGTTCTCCTCCCGCTCCTCCAATATTAATCATGCTGCCTTCAATGTTTATGGTGGCGCTGCTACTCACTGTTATTCCGCCACCCTCCATCTTTATTTCATTGCCGTTGCTATCGGAGACGGTTGTGCCGGAAGATTCCATAACGATGGTATTGCCATTGCTGTCCTCAATTTTTATGGAAGAATTAGCTGCATCCATGGTCAGCATTGCCCCATCTGCATCTGTAATTTGTACCACTCCTTCAGGATCAATTTTTAATTCTGCATCAGCTGTATGGAACAGACGGATTTCTTCTTCGCCATCGGTATCATCGAATGAAAGGATATGTCCAGAAGGGGTTTTAAGCTGACGCATATGTGGAGAGCGGTCGGCAGCTTCGGTGGGAACGTCATCAGTCTGTTGCCACAGGGTGCCTGTCCAAATTGGGTTGTTGATGTTTCCTGCTTCAAACTCAACCCACACATGAGCATCTACTTCAGGCACCATAAATAATCCCTGGTCGGTCAGTCCTCCAAAGGGTAAACAAGGTTCTGCCCAATGTGTTTGAGCTTCACTGCCTAAGATAGAAGGAACCCTGATAATCAGTCTTGCGCGTTGTTCTGGATCCTGATTATCGATGACTACACCGCGATATTTCCCGAAATATAGCTCCTGAGACTGTGTGATAACCTGCTGCAATTGTGATTCCATCAGATGACTCCTGCCAGAATATGGCTATCACTGATTTCATCGCCTGCGGAAGAATTACGAATCAATTCGAAGTTGACAAAATAACCGGAAGAATCTAATGCATGAGAAGCGGTGTCCACGTACCATCGACCGTTATGAATGCCGGTGCCACCTACTTCAACCACGCTTCCTGGCATTAATAATGCGCCAAATGCAGTGCCATCTAATTTGCCATGTGCTTTCAGTTTGAATGAGCGCTGTTCTGCCTGCCCCTGTGCACGATCATTTGCTCTTTGCTGATTGTTTCCATCTCCGGGTGGCAGGCACCATTCAAAATTATCGAGCCCGCTTTGGGTTGAATCTGCTGATTCCGTGCCAAATAATTCCAGTGATGGGGCATGGCTGATCTGTTCTATCTCTGTGCCAGTTTGTGCTGCTGCTTCCTGTCGAATACTGTCGGGTTGATAACCGTCAAAACTGATATTAAAAGTCAGACAGTTTGTTGCTTTTCCGGCATGAATCATTAACTTCTGATTGCCGGGTTCGGCTGACAGGCGCGGAGGGCCATAATATAGTTCTCTGCTGCCATCGGCTAAGTCTCGCAGGTACCATTCGTATTGATTTTGTTCTGCCAGCTCGCGGATGAAACGATAATCTGTTTTGTTCTGATGGATATTGTCAACAGAGCCTGATTGCAGGTCTGTATTCAGTGTCAGGCCATAGGGGGTAATAACTTCACGAATGATATCCAGGCTATCTCTATCTTCATCCCAGGTGACCCGGTGGCAATTTCTATCCATTGCGATGAAAATGTCCTGACAAATCAGGGTGACCGTGGCGAGGTTTCCTGTTTCGGGTATATCGGAACTGATTTCCCGGATGTAGCCACTGAAAAATGGTATCTCTGCTTCACCAAAAACAACAATAATTTCGATCTGCGCCCAGGTTCTAACGCGAGAGTCTTCGATTAGTGGCCAGCCTCCTGTGTTATCTCTCATCATTGCAAATGTCAGACTTGCTTCAGCACTATCTTTACGCTTCAGGCTGACCGTTGTTGTCTGCAGGTTTTCATAAAATTCTGAAAATTCAGATCCGCCAATTTTCACGATACATTCGCCGCTATTCCTGGTATTTAAATCGAGTAAACTGGCGAGGTTCATTTGACGGCCTCCCTGGATGCAGGAATAGCTAATACATCACCCTGCATTTCTTTATCGAGTAATTCGAAGCCATACAGAAATTCGGCATTAGCATCCATCAATCGCCACCAGCGACGGTCTGCCTGATAGTAGCTGTGTGCGAGTTGATCGAGTCGGTCGCTATGCAATACAGTATGTTCAACGATACCCGGTGGAGAAGTTAGCTCCCGTTGGGTCAATCCAGAGAAGCCTTTTGCATCACTGAAGGCACGTGTGTTTTCATATCTGGAGCCTTTTCTGCGCATTCGGGTCTCCGCTAAAATGGTAATGGCAGGTTGAGCAGGTTTGATGCAGACATCACCATGCGTTGCACTTGCTCTACCTGATAAAAAGGATTATTACTTTCCAGCACCTGCATGTTAATCGTGACTTTTGCTCGATAGGGTTTTAACTGTGGCAGATGAGCCAGTTCTTCGATATTCATGCTGGTGATGAATACTGGTAAAATATGGGTGCCCCATACAAATAACAGCACAGACAGGTGTTCATCCCTGTCATGTGCGTGAGCATTAGCACCACCCAGAGATGCCATAATCTGAAAAGGGCCAGAGCCACTAATTTTTGGTTCAAGCATGCTGCGTAGGGTAGCGATTTCTGGTTCTATACCGGCAACAAGTGCAATGGAGTGCATCGGGTGGCTGCTATCGCTGAGTTTATCGGTAGCATCCAGTAATAGCTCCATGCTGATGGTTTCAGCTGCTGCCGAGGCGGCCTGGCCTATGCGGTTACTTTCGGCAGGTGTATTGAAATCAGCAATGGGCAGAGCACTTCCGTCAAAGGTGATGGTGCGGCTACGAGTCAGTGTTTCCGGGTTGAATTCAAATTCAACTGCCAGTGGTGGCAGGCTTAATGCATATTCGACCAGCATGCCTTTTGCGGTTCTAATCACTGGTTTTACCCCTGGTGGCTAGCCTGTTATGGTTCAACAACTGCTGGTTAAACAGTTTGGCCAATTGTTTTGGGTTATTGTTAAACTGGCCTTGTAATGAAATGGAAATTTGCTTTTCACTGTGAAGTTGATTTGCCTGAAGCTGGATTTGTTCTGATATTTTTCGAGCCAGAAACACCGGGTCACCCTGCCAGCCAGCGGCCAGCTGGATAGTCAACTTATCGATATTTAGTGTACTGCTCATGACTCTTCTGCCGAAATAATGTGTTTTGGAAGAGAGTCTTCCAGTTGACGTAATTGATTGGGCCTGGTCTGGCCATCGACTTTTTGTAATACTCTCCACACGCCGATGGTAATGTGTTCAAGAGTGATTGGCCTGGATTCGGCAGCGGCCAGAATTGCGGCATGATGAGCTGCATTTTGAATTTCACCACCCGACAGGGACACTGCTTCTGCGACTTGTCTTAAGTTCAGATTTTTATCGACAGGGGCCTGTGGTGGAATCAAACTTTTCCATAGTGCGAGTCGATGTTTCTTGCCGGGGCGGGGGAAGGTTAATACAAAATGGAACCTGCGCTGGAATGCAGGATCTATTTGTTTGCGCAAGTTGGTGGTTAAAATGCAGGGACCCTGGTGCATTTCGATGCGTGACAATAAATGACTGACTTCCATGTTGGCGTAGCGGTCATGGGCGTCCTTTATTTCACCACGTTTTCCCATTAATGCATCTACTTCATCAAACTGTAACAGGATATCTTTGCCATGCACTGCACTGAAAAGAGCGTTCAGATTTTTTTCAGTTTCACCGATATATTTACTGATTAATGAACCCAAGTCTACACGATAAAGGGGCCAGTCTAGTTTATTGGCAATTACACTGGCGGCAAATGTTTTTCCTGTTCCTGAAGGACCGCTGAAAAGGGCGATGGGGCCACCGACTTTTCGAGCGCTCCAGTCTTTGTTAACTTTATCGGCATTTTGAATCCACAGTAAATATTCTTTCAACATGGTGCGTTGTGCGGCTGGAATGATGAGGTCGTTCCAGCCGGCATCAAGCTTGATTTTTACGGCCCCTGGGATAACTAAATCTTGAGCAGGTAAACCACAGATGGCAGTAATGATGTCCGGATGAGGTTTAAGTTGTTGCAAGGGACCCGAACCTTCAATTAATAATAAATTGTGGGTTATCAGTAGATCGTTTTTATCGAGCAGTTGCAGGGTGGAAAGGTACTCCTGTTCGGTGAAAGCAAGCAGTTGATGTAAAAAAGCCAGGGTCGGATAAATACCGTTATTTTGTTGGAGATCCTGAAACAGTAAAGCTACATTGGGATTAATAAATGGAGCGTATACACAGGCCAGAATATCCTGCGCCAGTTCAGAGAGTTGCAAAGAGATAATATTCTGCCAGCCTGAAGATTCCTTACGTAGAAAATTAACATTATGTTGGATATCAGTTAATTGCTGGATTAATGCTTTAGAGGGTTCTCTGTTTGCCCTTGATTCAACCAGGCATAAAGCCAGAATTTCAATTCGTTTCCATTCGACAGTCAGGCTACTTGAATTTGTTTTCATTTCTGCTATCACTGACATCAGGAAAGCTCCCTGGTTAAAGATATCAATAATGGATTACTGCGAATTCGAATGTCAGCATCGTTGGCTGTAGTATCTGTCCACAGTCCAGTGACAGCATTATATTTGATATGACGTTCGGCAAATAACTGTAGTTGCCAGCTGTGATTGGATGCGCTGATGCCTGTCCAGTGACTTTGCTGCAGGGTGAAATGGGTTGCAGCTGGAGTGGGTAAACTTTTGATATCTATGCTGTCGACATCTGCTGTCAGATTTTCGATGGGTGCTATTTCTATCCAGTGCCCGCTGCTTTTATTGTCGTCCGGGTTTTGCAGTAACTGTCCAACGATTGTTATGTCATTTGTTTTTGCGCTGTCTCCAGCAATCCAGATATCTATTTCCGGGAAACTGCTGAAATCGGCATCAGCTGCATTTCCGGGTACCTGAAAATTAATGCTTAAGCTAGCCTGGCGCTCTAAAGGTGTTCCTGACACCATAACAATAGCCGGTGCCCATTGTGGATTAGATGTATCAACTGTTATTGATGGGACGGCTGGAAACCGGGTGTCTGTATCAGTGGGCCATAACAGATTTTGATTTTGAGTATTACTGTGTGCCTGAGCACCTATGGATGCAACACGAGCTACTTCGGGTGAAGAAGTGACAGGTTCTATAGGAGCCAGAGCAATTTCATAGGCTAGAGAAGGCCGGTAAATAGTATCTCCCTGAGTTGACCAGATTTGATTGATATGTTCGTCAGCCAATGGTCTCTGAATGATCTGGGTATGCCAGACCTCTCCGCTATCATCACCTTCAATTAACATAACAGGTTGTTCCTGAAACAGGCGCATAACCTGGGATAACATTCGAAGTTCATTAAACCCTGCGGAAAAATCCACCCTGTCATCACTGTCGATGTCTTCATCCACGCCAAATGCGGTAATAATGCAGAACATTTTTACCCACTGTACATCACCGGGTAATGCATCGGCAGCAAAGCCGAAAGGTTCGAAACGATAGAAAAATAAATTCAGCGTATTTTTTGTAACGGGTGATGTCTGGTTAATGCCCGGTGCACCGATGGTAACTGTTACTTCCCAGTCGGCAGGGCTGGTGGTTAAACCGAGTGAATCGATGTGTTCTCTGATGGCATTGCAGATCTTAGACAGTGATGAAGTGGGTAATGGCATGTCACAATCCTCTCAATCCAAATGGATTAACTCTGTGTGACGATGTAGTTGTCGAAGTCCTTCTGGTTGATTTATTAACTGACGGATTATCTACTGCGACATTGATCTGACCGATGCGTACTTGTGGAGTTTCCTGTGCTGTTGAACTGGGTTGATGTGAAGATTGATTTTTTTGAGCTATCGGTTGAGTTGTTTTTTGTTTTACGGCTATTGCAGCAGCATGTTGTATGGATGAATTTTTATCCTCACCATTGTTAGATGTTGATAGTTGCCCGAAATTGATTTCATTGGCTATTGATGTATTTTCTGTATCTAAACTGTAACCTGATGTATCTGTTTGATCCTGTCTTTTAGCAAAGGCAATATTGGGTACTGATTCAGTTGAGCTATTTTCTGTTGAATTAATTTCTGCTATTTTTTTATGTTGTGTTGAAACCCTGGAAGTAGACTGGTTTGCAAGGGATATTTCATTTGGGCCATCATGTTGAATGACTGTTTGCAGATTTGAATTTTGACTGGCTGTAGTATTTTCAATTGTTGAAGTTGCTGACCTTTTATTAAAATCTGACAACTTTTCAGTGAATTGAGATTGAGTGTCCCCAGATAGTGGTTTGCTTACCTCTGACAAAGTTTCTGCTTTAGTGATGGGTCCAATGGCAGGGTTAGTGGGTTCAGATAAATGAGTGACTTCCTGTTGCTGTATTGAATTACTCTCCTGTAGCTGCTCTGTAGTGTTAAATGAGCTTGAAGGTATTAATGATGGCCCATCTACTGATTGATCCGTTGCAGTTTGTAGAGCATTGGGATTTCGGATTGTGTTATTTAAGTTTTTGGTCTGGACAGAAGGGCTGTGATTATTTGGGATTACCTCAGTTGGAGTTGACTGATGGTTGGTTACTTCTGTCGGGAAATTCCGACCTGCACTTTTTCTGGCTGGTTGTAAACTCTGAGTGATCAGTGACTGTATGAAATTCATCATAAACTTCCGCTTGACTGAAATTTATTTTCAGTCTGTGAAGTGTTCTGACTTTTTTCTATTAGCTGGAGATAACATTTACGACGGTTTCTGCTCAGGCTCAATATATCATTTTCTGACCAGTGATATTGAGAAGCAAGGGTATGAACCTCTTCATCTATATTATCTGTTTCAGTATTTATCCATGCGTAATTATCAATAAATATCTGCTGTTGATGGCTGCAAAATGGACAACTGATGGAAACTGATTCACCTGGTTGAGCTGCCATTAAATCAAGTGTGTTGTCGATTAATTCCTTATCTTGATTAGTCAGAGAGTGAATGTCCGCAGAAAAATCAGGTTCGTTAAGTAAGCGAGCTAATAAATGCTCCATAGTGCTGGATGCCTGTGTTCCCATTTGTGCAATATACTCTTCATCGCTGCCGTTCGGGACTCTGATACTGACATCGGCAAAACTTAATGAGAGGGGGCCCCTGGGAAAATTTTCACCGGCCAGTTTTACCGGCATGGAACCAGGTTTATATTGAAACTGAATGAGCTCTTTGCAATGTTGACAGGATGCAGTCATCCACTTAATTTCAGGTTTGATGCTGGCTTCCAGTTGCAGCATGAGGAATAGTCTGTCGCCACTACTTAATGATAGAACAAGTTCCCTGTTGACCGCTAAACCCGCGACTTTATTCAGGCTGGTAGTGAGAATGGAGGTAACCTGCTGGGGCAGACCTGATGCCTCAAGTCCGCTTTCAGCTATAGCTCTTTCGATAAAACCCGTCATCGGTTTGAAGCTAAAGTCCCGACGAATTTGGTTGTCAACTAATAGACCACCTGGCAACTCCATTTCATCCTCCAGTGTTAACTTTCAGAGGGTTCACTATTCGCTGTATCACGTTCCCAACCCTCGTGTTGCAAGGTTAAGGTCTGGATACCTACCGTGTTCATTGTATTGGCATCAAGTTCGGGCAAGGCCTGGTATTCAGATACCCATGCTCGATACAGCTTGTAAGAAATAGCAACGGTTCCCTGCAGGTTGAGCACATTAATAATGATGTCTTTACGGAAGTTTTTCAAAGACATGCCTGCATCCCCCTGAATGTTATTAACCAGGTTTGCCCATTCCTCAAAAACAGGGTCATGAGTCAGGCCCTGTTCCAGTGTTACGGGTTCATATTCTGTTCCCCCTGGCAGGATACGTTGATGAGTAGGATCACCGGCGGAACGCCATTTAACTTCACTGACTTTCTTTTTCAGGGCACCCATTTTTTGTAAACCGGCGACCGGTTTTCCATCAATAAGACATTGAAACTTGAAGGTACGGTATGGATCAAACCGGTGTGCATTTACCGGAAATGTTGGAGCAGCCATCTGTTTCTCCCGAGCAATTTGCTACTTAAAATAGTTGTGATAAATATTATATTTACGCTGTATGTTTACTCTTCACCGACTTTTTGCTGGATACGGACGATGACAAATTCAGCTGGTTTCAACGGTGCAAAACCTATAGTCACAATGACCTGTCCCCGGTCTATATCACCCTGGGTCATGGTGTCACCCAGTCCACAGCGAACGAAATAAGCATCATTAGCTGTTTGCCCCTGGAAAGCTCCTGCCCTGAAAAGGCCATTCATGAAAGATCCGATATTGGCTCGTAGGGAACTCCACAGTGGATGAGCATTTGGCTCGAACACGGCCCATTGAATGCCGTTGTAAATACTTTCTTCAATGTAGATAGCTGTACGCCGAACAGGCACGTATCGCCACTCTGGGTCGGCTTTAGTGGCGAGTGAGCGAGAACCCCAGAAAACGGACCCATAATTGGCTAACTTACGTATGCAGTTAATGCCCAATGGATTGAGTTGATCCTGTTCCAGATTGTCTACCTGGTATTTCAAGGAAGCAGCACCAGTCAGTTGTGCCTCTACGCCTGCAGGAGCTTTCCAGACACCGCGTTTGGCATCTATTTTTGACCACATTCCTGCCGCGATGGCAGAGGGTGCTACATACACAGTTTTACTGACAGCTGGGTTTTTATCGGGATGAAATAATGGATTCGACATGCCTACCCAGGGGTAATACAGCACGGTATAGGTCGATGTTGGTAAAGACATTGTCGTTACTGTTCCAGCATCGGTTAACTCGGTGATTTCCGGAGGGTCTAAAATCAGCATGCGATTTTTCATTTTTTCGCAGTGTGAACGAGTAGCGCTGATAATGTCATTACCGGTTCCATCGGCAGCCCAGTTCTGACCCGGTAAAATGATGATGCTGACATCACGGATTTTTCTGAGTGTTTTGTTGTAAAAACTGGTGAAGTCGGATGCTGTTGGAGAAGTTTGCCCGCCAGTCAGTAGAGGGCTTCCTGCACTTGCTGTAGCTGTTGGCATTGTGGTGTCAGTAAAGCTTATTTCAATCAGTGAAGAGCTTTCATCGACAACATCAACAATGTATAACGCTTCAGCGCTGTCCAGTGAAACGCCTTCATACTTTTCTGCCGCATAAAAAGTCCCGGTGCTATTTCTGGTGCCTACTTCTAGATCAAAAATTTCAGCAGTTCCGTCAACATTGCTGATTCGAATGTACAACAGGTTGCCCCAGGGGCCATCGCCTTTTGCAGAAACATCGAATCCACCAAAAGTTTCTGTGGCTGTTACTGAGTCAGTTGATAGTGGACAAATATAAGCGGTTGTCCCTCCGTTCAGATAAAATGCCTGAACGGCCAAACCCATGCTGTCGGTCGATGACAGTATAGGACCAAATTTCGCAAGGTAATCGTCCATACTTCCGATTAATACAGGCTTGTTCTGGTTCAGGCTATTTCTTTGAGTGACACCTACAAAAGCGGTGACAGATGTTGCAACACCTTCTATGGGCCTGGACCCACTGGGGATTTCTTCTATATAAACACCAGGATGTAAATAACTAGGCATGTTTCCCACCTCTTATAGTAAATGTATAAAAATCTGGAAGTTTATTTTGTGCTATGGCTTGAGTACTGGACGCAATGAATGACTTGTAAGTATAGATTTTGAATGTGGGAAATAATAAATGTGAAATGAAGCAATACACGGATTGCAAATCAATAGGTAAAACGTAGGGTTCCCAGATACTTAAGTCAGAATGAAAAAATTTAGCCACGCATAAACTCCTGTTAAAGTGTCAATTATTTTTCGAACAGGGGAGAGGTTTGATTCCATTACAGAATCTGTAGTTACAACCTAATAAACAATCTCCCTATGTTTCAGCTGGAACAACACGATGAAGCTAAATCTTGAAACAGTGTTATTTAAGAACCTAAAATGGAGTTTTGTCAAGAGATCTTGTGGTGGTTTAACAAATTAATTTTGGAAATAATTATCACTTTAGTCATGCTTTAAAAAAGCATAATTAAATTTTATAAAGCAGAGTTGTTTATAGGCATGTGTTTGCTTGAATTATATAAATAATATTTATAGTATGCGCTGTCCAAAAGCACTTTTAATCAGAGCCACAGTTCTATTTGCGGATACATTAAGCTGATCGAGGAATGGATTTAATTCTGCAACTTCCATCGAAATCATTTTTGCACTGTCTGCACAGTGCTCCAGCAGTAAATGAGCTTCACGGAAACTGACTCCACCCGGAACTAAGGTGCCAGAGCCTGGAATGACTGAAGGATCACAAACATCGACATCAAAACTCAAATGAAACCCTGCTGTGTTACTGGTTACTATATCAACTGCCTGTTTACATATTTGAGCCATGCCTTGCTCATCAATATCTCTCATGCTAAATATCTTAATGCCTGAATGTTGAATTAACTTTCGTTCCATGGTGTCTATATCTCTAACACCGACAAGCACCACATTCTCAGCTTTTAGTTTTGTTTTATAGCCCATAATTTCGCAGAGTTGCTTGTCGCCATAACCCAATAGGTGAGCTAGAGGCATGCCGTGTAAATTTCCAGACGGAGATGACTCTGGAGTATTCATGTCGCCATGTGCATCAAACCAGATTAAGCCTATATCCTGTTGTTTTTTCTGAAAATAAGATGCAACTCCTGATACGGTTCCCATGGCTATAGAATGGTCTCCACCTATGACCAGGGGGAATGCCCCGGAGCGTAAAGTCTGAAAAGTGGTTTCAGCAAGTTGTGTGCATACCTGTAAAATTTCAGGCTTGAAATAACTACCATTTTTTTTATCTTTTGTTGTTTCCATTGAGGGAACCGGGATATCTTTTTCCAGTAAAACCTCATACCCCATTTTTTCTAAGCTGGACCCTAATCCTGAAATTCGTAATGCAGATGGGCCTGCATCAGTTCCTCGTCGTGAGGCACCGAGATCCAGCGGTACGCCAATTATCTGAATGGGTTTATGAATGAGAGGCATGCCTTTGAATACCTTTCCTATGCTGCTTTACTTGAATCTGTCGTCAGCTCAGTCTTTGTAAGCAAGCCATATAAGTCTTTTGGATTATCCATCTGAGGAATTAATTCAATATTTTTCCCGATACCTAATTTATTGGATAATTCGTACAGATATTGCAGTGCAGAAAAGTCTTCCAGTGCGAAACCTACTGAGTCAAAAATTATTACCTGACTGTCATTATCCCGGCCTGGTTGCTGCCCTGACAAAACTTGCCATAACTCAATAACAGGATGTTTTTTGTCGAGTTGTTGAATGTCTCCCTCGATCCGGGTCTGGACTTCATATTCAACAAAAATTTTAGCCTGTTTTAAAACGTTAGCATGAATTTCTGTCTTACCGGGGCAATCTCCTCCGAGGCCATTGATATACATACCGGGTTCAATCATGTCGGTGGTTAAAATAGTGGCGAGTGTTTTATCTGCGGTTATGGTGGTGATGATATCCACCCCTTTTACGGCTTCTGCAGTATTGGAAAACTGGATGACTTTTAAAGTTTTATAACTTGAAAGGTTTTGCTGAAATTTATCCATTGCTGTTTTATCAATATCAAAAATATGAATTTCATTGATACCCAGCAGCAGATGAAAAGCGGTTGCCTGAAACTCACTCTGTGCACCGTTTCCAATGATTGCCATGACCCTGGAATTTTTTCTGGCGAGCACCCTGGCTGCCATGATAGAAGTTGCAGCGGTACGAAAAGCCGTCGTCAATGTCAGTTCAGATAACAAAAGTGGATAACCTGTTTCCACTTCTGCAAGAGCGCCAAAAGCCATGACTGTTGATAAACCTTTTGCGGTATTTGCGGGATGCCCGTTGACGTATTTAAAACCGTATAACTGATCATCAGAAATAGGCATTAACTCGATGACACCCACTTTACTGTGACTGGCGAGACGTGCCGATTTTTCAAATTTCATCCACTGCCTATAATTGCGTGAAATATTTTCAGTCATTTGTTGTAGAAAAATATCCAGACCAATTTTTTCTACCATGGCTGAAATCATATTGATATCTATTAAACGTGTCATGAGTCATTCCTGTTGAGTGATAGATTTAGTATTGGTCAAAGTTAGGCTAACTTAAAGATATCAAACTGCTACAAATTGCATATACTATTAGCAATATGCTTATTAAGGGTTGCAAAATGATTGATTTAGATGCTGTAGATAGAAAATTGATTGCAATTCTGCGTTCAAATTCTCGTACCCCGGTGGTAACTCTGGCGAAGCAATTGAATGTGTCACGAGCTACGGTGCAAAACAGGTTGTCACGTCTGGAAAAAAATGGAGTGATCATTAATTTCACCGTGAACTTAAAACCTGGTGCCGATATAAATCCAGTCAGAGCTTTTATGAGTATTTCTGTCGAAGGGAAAAAAAGTGTGATCGTGATTAAGGCACTGCGTGGATATCCCTCGATTATTGCACTTCATCATACCAATGGTCGTTGGGATCTTATTGCAGAAATTCGTACAGATACCCTCGAATCATTCAATGCATTGCTAGGGGATATCAGGCTAATTGATGGCGTGTCATCGACAGAAACCAGTCTTTTACTGGATACACTCAGGTTTTAATTTTAATATCTGAAGATGATGTAATGATATTTTAAGTCTTTGAAAAGTAGGATAATTTGAATTTAAGGTAATATAATATATTTATACTCATATCAATTAATTTATTATATTACGGGAATTAATTCCCTTTTTAATATTTCTTGTGTTAGTCTCTCCCTCCTGCAAGAGGGGTTTAAATATCTGTGAATTTCTTTAAGTCCAAATATTTACATCATTAAAAATGGGTGGATGTTATGGTTTCAAAAAATAATTATATTGGTTTTTTGCTAAAGTTGAGTTTTCTATTTTTATCCAGCTTTTTATTAATATCCTGTTCGGATAGCTCTGCAACGACGAGTTTGTCTGAATCTGAACTCTCAAACAAAAACAATTCTAAAGAAGATTCTGAAGAAGACTCCAAAGAAGACCCTTCATTTTATATCGAAGAAGCGGTGTGGGATGAAGATGATGAAAAATTAAAGATTAAGGGAAAAGGAGATGATGACCAACTTGTTACGGTTACCAATGCTGCTTCAGATAAAGTTATCGGTACCGATGAAGTTGATGATGAAAAATGGCGTGTTCGTGAAAAAGAACCTTCGTCAGTACCTTGCAGAGTAAAAGCAGTACAGCAGGATGGCCAGTCAGATGAAATTGAGGTGGAAGATGCGCCATCTGACTGCGATGGTGGAACAGGTGGCGGCGGAGGCGGTGGAACACCACCAACAGCCAGTAATTTTACTATTCTTGCCGCAAATGATTTAGGCATGCATTGTGCGGATCAGGATTTCCGTGTGTTTAGTATTCTGCCTCCTTATAACGTCATGAATGCACAGGTGCTTAGAAAAGGCGCAGAACCACAGTTAATGTCACCTGCCGATGGAATTCATGTGACTTATCAGGCGGTTGCTTCCAACTATTTTGAAGATTTGACTGATCCGAACAGATTGCCAGATTTAACGGATTCAATTACAGCAACGGGAGGTAATTTACCCGGTGTGTTTAAGAACAATTTCTGGAATATAGATGTAACAGCGTCTTCAACAGGAGTCGATAAAATTGGTTTTAAGGCATATGAAAACCTGTATCCACCAGGAATTTTAGCTAAATTTTCTTCAGAAAATGATGTTGGGCTTCCAGCACCAGATGTGGCCCATTATTATTTATTGAGCAGCCCTGGTGATCCTACCGGGCGAGAACTCATTGCTGAACAATCGGCTATGCCGGGTGTACTGACTAATGAGCCTCAGCCATTTCATGGTTATGTTGAAAATTTCCCATTTTTTGTAGATTTCCCATTTGGTTATACGGTAAATAACTTTAAGCGCTATACAGCAGAAGGTTTTCCCATATCTTCGATAGATGATAAAGGTTATTCAAACCCATACCCATTATTAAGAGTTGAGGCAAGAGATGAGTTGAATAATGTACTAGCCTCAGTCGACGCGGTAGCACCTGTTGCTTCAGAAGCAGATTGTGCAATTTGTCATGCTTCTCAGGATGTGTGTGATCTGCAAACAGAAGGACTGACCTGTTTAAATATCCCTGCTTTCAATCTTCCAGATGTTGATTATATTGAAGATGCTTCGGTTGTAATTGGTGACACTCCGGAGCAGCAAGTTATAAACAGTGCTAAGACCAATATTCTTAGGTTACATGATGCCAAGCACCTTACATCTCTTGCTGGATATGCTGAAAGTGGAGCAAAACTGGATGGTTCAACGCCTAATGTAGTTTGTGCTAACTGTCACTATTCACCAGCACTGGATCTGGCTCATTTGGGGCCAACCGACATGAATGGTAAAGAGCAGACTCAACATATTAGTATGTCGAGAGCGATGCATGGAGTGCATGGTTCGCTAGCAACAAATCCTGATTATGCTTCCTTTAATCTATTTCCTACCATGCCTGCTCCTGGAGCTGGACGTGATCCTTCTTTGGCAAAAAGTATTCTTATGGATACCTGTTATAACTGTCATCCCGGAAAGAAAGCAGAGTGTTTACGTGGAGCAATGGGCGGATCAGGCACTGTTTGTCAGGATTGTCATGGTCAGCTAACACAGGTTGGAGATGACTTTACAGAAAATTTTCCAGATATTCATTTTCCTGCTGAAGGAAGTGCCGATCTATCTAAACGTGTTTCGTGGGCATCAGAACCGGGTTGTGACAGTTGCCATGTGGGTGATGCCATGCAGGTAGCTCAACTGGATTTGAATGATACGGTTATTAATGCGCGTGACACCTACGGTAATACTGATGGGTTACGTCTGTTGATGACCTATAAGTTATCTGATCATAAGGATAATGGTGGCCCGGATAATCTACCATTAATGAAATTCCCTGAATCACGATTTGCGACAACCGAATCGCTATATCGATTAAGTGGTGCAGACAATTCTGGTACTGGAATGGAAAAAGGTCATGGTGGATTAAGTTGTGAAGGTTGTCATGGTAGTACACATGCAATCTGGCCAAATGCAAATCCCTATGCCAATGACAATAAAGCTGCAAATGATATTCAGGGGCATTCAGGTCCAATTATTGAGTGTGCCAGCTGTCATGAAGGGAATCTGGGCAATACACTTGAAGGTCCACACGGAATGCATCCAGTGGGTGATACCGGTTTCTCCGATGGCGGGCATGAAGATATGGCTGAACAGAATAATGGTAATGCTTGCCGGGCCTGTCATGGTCTGAATGGTGAAGGCTCGGTGTTAGCACGTGCAGCTACTGCTCGTGTTTTACAAAATGAAGGTAAGACTGTCTCACTATCTAAAGGTGAAATTGTGACCTGTACACTTTGTCATGATAATGAGCTTAATTAATGAAAATAATTCTTGCCAGGGATGGCAACTATTTAAATATGAGGAGTAATTCTTTTCTATTCAGATACTGATATCAAAGTAACAGCATGCCGTTTATCCTGGCATGGAGAAAATTGGTGGTTTACTAGTTAGTTACCGACCATAAATAGCTGTTTTTCTTCAACATGTGTCATATATTACATTCACAAGATAAATGTGCCGGAGTGATTATTGGTCAGCTTTTTTCAGCAATACCCTCACAGGCCGATAATACA
>Ga0233447_1000708_pt1 | contig 33930 bp, 30 predicted proteins | sample SI_124_October20_3_FD_183014 | JGI IMG/M metagenome (GOLD analysis project Ga0233447, IMG submission 183014) | Seawater microbial communities from Saanich Inlet, British Columbia, Canada - SI_124_October2016_135_MG | ecosystem: Environmental > Aquatic > Marine > Inlet | place: Canada: British...
CACTATCAACAAACAACCGACAACGAGGATCGCCCAAAAGCAAAGCTTTTGGAACGGGCCCTAACTTATAAGTTTATCAATTTCATCTTTTAACTGTTCTTTGTTTATAGGCTTTTGGATTATAGAACTGATACCTCGTTCTTTCAACACTTCATCTTTTATATCATGCTCCCAGCCAGATAAGACAATAATTTTTGTGTTATGGTATTTTTTTTTAATCTGTTCTGCAAGTTCCCAGCCGTTCATTTCAGACATACCTATATCCGTAATTACAATGTCGTATTTTGTACTTTCAAGTGCTCTTAATGCATTTTTTCCTGAATCTGCAAAATCGGTCTTATGTCCAATAATCTCTAGCAGAGCTTTCCCTATTTCCCTGATATCACTATTGTCATCCACCCAGAGGATTTTTGCAGTGGAAAACTCTTTTAACTCTTTTGACTCTTTTGACTCTTTTGACTCTTTCTCACTTACAAGAGGTAAGACTATCTCAATGGTAGTTCCTTTTCCTGGAGCAGTTTTCTTGACGTAAATGTCTCCATCAAGATTTTTAATTGTCGCATATGTTCCGCTAAGTCCTACACCCACACCTGTACCATTACCCATCTGCTTTGTCGTAAAGAATGGGTTAAAGATTTTAGAAGCACTTTCCCTGTCCATCCCTATTCCGGTATCAGAAAAGGTAATGTAAACATTACCGTCTTTCTGTTCTGTTCTTATTATAATTTCTCCATCTCCATGTATTGCATCCAGGCTATTTGATAAAATATTAAAGAAAGCACTTTCAAGAATACCTTGTATGCTATAAACCATAAGTGCTTCCTCATGTACCCAGTCTATTTTTAATCTATTATTCTTATTTCTTTCACTTAACTTAGGGCTGATAAGATTCATAGAGTTTTTTATAATATCATTGAGATTCAAGGCTAATATAATTTTTTGAATTTTATCTTTTTGCTCAAACTGAAGCAATTGCCTGATTCTACCTGAAGAGTTTTCCGCAGATTCTTTAATTCTTTTTAGGTTATCCTGAAGTTCATTTGAAATATTTTCCGAGGCAAGGGCTACATCTGATCTTAAGATTATCCCCTGAAGAACGTTATTGAAGTCGTGAGCAATACCTGCAGCAACTTCCCCCATTGCCTTGATTCTCTGATCCTGAATGAGCTCTGCCTGGATTTTTCTTTGTTTGCTTATATCTCTGGCGATATGCACAACGCCTGTTATATCGCCTTTTTTATTAAAAATCGGAGATGTTGAAACCATAAGCGGGATGCCGATTGTTGGATCATCGACTTCTTCAAATTGAGGAAGCTTTGTCTTCAGTGTCTCAATAAGTGGGCAGTGTGCCCATGATTTTGTTGTTTTATGCAGAACTTCGTAACATCTTTTGCCTATCAGTTCTTCTTCTGTCATCTTAAGCATATTGTATGCAGCCTTGTTGACTTTTACAAACCGATGTTCCATGTCCAAAATAAAAACTGAATCGTCTATTGAATCAAATGTGTTTTTCCATTCTTCAGCCGCCAACATAATTTTTTCTTCAATCTCTTTCCGCTCGGTAATATCATTGACTATTACCCCCACTCCCAGTAGGCTGCCATCTTCCTGGTTCACCGGATAGTAATTTGTTAACCAGTGCCTAATTTTATCGGGGGTTACCAATGTAGTACCAGACATTTCCTGATTTAACACAGGTTTTCCGGAATCTATCACTCTTTTTAATATCTGGTTAGCTGCCTTGGCAAGTTCAGGCACGACTTCAGATGTAAGGTGTCCAAGATGCTCTGATATGGTTTTTCCATTCATATCTGCCAGCGTCTGATTAATTCTCATATAACGTAAATCAGGACTGACAAGTGTCATTCCATATGGTGCTTTTTCGTATAAATAATTCAACTCTGCATGTTGTATCTGTACTAGTTTTGCTTTTTTTTGAATCTCAATTTCAGTTTTCTTACGCCCGGTGATGTCATAGCCAATAGCCAAAAGTCCTATTAAGTCATCGTTCTTATCATTTAAAGTACTATCATACCATTCGATTTCTATTTCACGGCCATTTTTTGCAATAATAGGATTGATATTGCCGTTGTTTTTGATATTGTTTATGGAACGTAGGAACAATCGCCGTATTTTCTTTCTGTCCCTTTCAGGCAGAAACATGTCAAACCAGTCTTTCCCCTTAGACTCCTGAATACTATATCCTGAAATTTCTTCCAAATAAGGATTAAAATCGAGGATTTTACCTTTATTATCGAGCACTAATACTATTGCCTGTGCTGTATTAATAATGTTTTTAGTAAAATCCTTCTGTGCTCGCAGTTTCTGGTTGGTTGTCTGAAGTTTTTCATTTAAACCTTGCAGGTTTTTATTGGAGAGCCGAAATTTTTCGTTGGTAGCAATCAGTTTATTTTGAGTTTTTATAAGTACCGTTGAGCTTTCGTTCAATTCTCTTCTCAATAAATAACTTTTAATTATGGGACTAATAAGGTTTGCAGCAATTCTGAGCCTATTTTTAGCAATTTTAAATATAACATCAGGCTTTTTTGTATATTCGCTTGAAGCTTTTTTCAATTTCTCAATATCAATATTAAATTTATCTGACAGGATTTGCAGTTTCTCAATATCATTTGGAGGAGAAGAATATCCGAAATTAATTGCCCCCACAGCTTCATTGTCAACGATAATTGGAACTGCATAAAGCCTGATTCCACCATTACATTCAATATCAACAGGCTGTTTTGTTTCAATTGAAATCTTTGAGCAACTGCTCCAGCAGGATTCATGACATAACCATTTCCCACAACTAAGAGCTTTTCTGTTATCTTCAGTATTGCACAGTTTTCGGGAGGCTGAATCCATTAACCGACACCATCCGAAAGAAAATATGCCAAGTGCATAATCACCGTTCTTTTCATGAACGGCACCTGACGTGCCAAGCAAATCAAGATAATCTGAAACAATTTCCCGCAGCATTTCTTCGCCAACAGCATTTAATATCAGCTTTTCAGAATTCAGCTTAGATAGGTCACCGTATTCTGAAACATAGGTTTCTTCCAGCAACTTAGGCTTCAAGCTGTCTTCAAGAGCATTTTTTAAATTCTCTAGATTTTCATAGTTAGTTTTGCTCATTTATAATCCATACCTCTTTTTTATGATTTTATCATAGCTTATAAAATACAACAGTTTGTATAAATTAATTTTCCGAAACACTTTAAATGAACTGCAAACAGGATAAATTCTACAAGATTGGGAATTTTTATCAGGGCTGTTCAATGTTTTTGTTAGCTTATTGGATCTCTTGCTATTATCTTACAAGCTTCTATTTCAAATTCAAATTTAAGGGAAAAGTTTTTTATGGGTTCAGATAGCCTTGCATCTCCGAAGAATATCCGAGTGTTGGAATGGGGTTGACACCCTAATACGGCAGAGGAATATGGATTGAACCGCTGTATAACTGTATGAGAACTCAGTTTTCTTTACTCTGTAAAAGGCTCACGTTAATTTTTACTGCTCCGAAGAGGGAATCTCTCCTGAATAAGCAAAATGAGATAGTTTTGCAGTGTAGCCATTAATATTTTCTATTGTTCGTTTAAGTATTTTTATATAATTATTTATTTTTTCCTGATCATTTCTATTTGCTTCAAAAATTTCAATGAATGCATTAATTTTAAAAATTTCATTATTATAGGCATGTCCCAATTCTCTAGCAAAAGCCTTTATTGCTTCTTCTTTTGATTTATGACTCATATTTGGTACCTCATTTTAAAATTGGTTTATCCCGAGTAGTACATGATAAGAGAGATAAATTCTCTAATATTTACTAATATTATAGCAATAAACAATGGAGAATTTATAATGATATACTGTATTACAGAAAAATTATAGCTTCCATGCCTAAACGGCAAAAAACTTGAATTAAATTTTGATATCGCTAGCATCAGCAGTGACGGTGGTTTGCTTATCGCCTCTCTTATTGATAAAAAGTTAAATATCATATCAGATAGGTATAATATCAAGAGGCATGCAAAAAAAAGTAAACCCAGCCAGACTCAAAAATTATTGGCAATATTCGTTTAAACATCTACCGGGACATCCACACAAATATATAGCCCAGCTTCTACCGAATCTACGGATCAAAGAAAAGAAATGATCCACTCTATAGGTAAATTAACACTGCTAAAGGATAAATAAAGATGGGCTTTAGTTTAGTGTTACCTATCTTGCACCACATAATGCAGATATGATTATGAACAGGTTTCTCAATTCGCCGAGGGGTTACTACGTTTAGTTTATTTACATATCGATGACTAAATTATCTCGATGGACAACTTCCTGATCTCCTGAATATCCTAAAACAGATTGAATTTTATCTGAGTTAATTCCTAAAATCTTGTTAACTTCTTGGTTACTATAATTTATCAGTCCTTTTGCTATTGCTTTGTTGTTTGAACTAACTATTTCTACCGCATCTCCTCTTTTAAATTCACCTTTTATTGATTTGATACCGGACGGTAGTAGGCTGCATCCATTTTTTAGTACTGCGTTTGCAGCGCCATTGTCCACAAACAACTGTCCGCGTATTCTTGTAAAGAATGATAACCATCTTTTTTTTGATGACATTTGTTTATTTTTAGACGGCAAAAACAGGGTTCCTACATCTTCTGCGTTAAATATTTTTTCCAATACAGATATATCTCTACCGTCTGCTATCCATAGGTATTCACCGGCAGATGTGGTTATATTTGCTGCTTTGAGTTTACTTCTCATCCCGCCTATTGAAGCGTTGGTATCATCTGTGTCTTTTGCAAGACTTTGGATTTTAGGAGTTAGCTTTTCAACAACAGATATTCTATTTTTAAGTACGCCACTATTCGTATTATGTAGACCATCAACAGTAGTCAGGATAATTGTAGTCTGGCATCTGGTCATTGCACCTACAAATGCTGCCAACAGGTCATTGTCACCGAACGTAAGCTCGTCTACTGAAACGGAGTCATTTTCATTGATTATTGGGAGAATGTTCATATCCAAGAGAGTATTAATACAGTTTAGCATGTTTAAATGTTGCTCACGTTTTTGAACTCCAGTCAAAGTAAGCAACAACTGTCCGGCATGAAAACCATTTTTTTTCGCAGCATCTTCATATAAAGATATAAGTTTTCCTTGACCAATAGATGCTAATGCCTGTATTTTAGATAACTGTTGTGGCCTTTTAGGGAGTTGAATCATGCTCATTCCAATACCGACAGCGCCCGAAGACACAAGTATAACTTCGTACCCTTTAACCCTCAGTTTGTATATTTGTTCCATTAAAAGAGGTATTTTTGATGTATCTGTTAAAAGGCGAGTGCCGACTTTGATAACAACTCGACTTGTTCTAGATATAGCCTGTTGCCTAAAATGTACTGATTTGTCGTTCATTCTTTGTTCCTAGATTTGCTCGGCGGAACTCTTTTCACACGATCAAATCTATATCTATTTGACTATTTTCTCAAATAGTAAAATAGATGAAATATAAAGTTCAACTATTTTTCAGATCTCAGTTACTCAGTAAATGTATAAGGATAATTATTAGCAACGGTGCTGATCTGTTCTCCTGAGTGTTTCTTAGAAATTATTCGAGAATGGTGTAAGGTTTTAGAGCCAGTATCAAACCGACTATCTCCTGGAAGATAATGTAGGTTAAACATGTAGATATCGGAAATAATATTTCCTCCTCGAGGAAGCACCTCAATAGGATCAGACTGGTATATTTGTCTAAAATCTCCATCTCCGTAATAATCCTCCAATACATTAATAGAATAAGTAAAAGTCCTATCATGTGTTGGCGTATCCACAGTCAGCGACGACCAATTACTCCAGGCTGGATTTGAAGAATCATACGTGTAGTTTATTTCGTATATACTGCTGTCTTCTCTTGTCTCGATTTGTTGAAAAACAGGTGAATTGGGACGATCAGAGTAGGGATCCAACTCAACTCTAACACCTTCACCGTGTACCTCCAATATCACAATTAAATTTAGACGAGTATGATTAGCCAAGTCAATCTTTAAGTGAGGATAAGCGCTTACAGATACAAGCATAAGTATGATCATAGCAATATATTTTTTCATCGTTTTGTTTCCTTTTTATTATGTGTTTATTTTTAATAAGTTAAATGCACAAGTTTTAAGAATAAACAAGTATTTACCCGTTCAATATCAAATAAAGATGCAATGGTGTAGAAATACACTATACTCAATAAATGCGTAAAATGCAAATTGTTTATATTCAATGAATTCAGATTGGGAATTGAAAATGTTCGACGGGTAGCAGGTCAAATAAAAACAATATTCCTTCTAGATCGCAGATGAGCTGTTCAAAGTGTTTTGGATAAATTTTATTGATAATAAAGAAAGAAAGACTTGCAAAAACAAAAAAATCCTATAAATTTTTTGGTTCTGGTTGCGTAGTTTTTGATAGTTTCTTAGATGTATGCTAAAGCCGGTCTGTTGCTTGATATTGGACTGGAACTGTTAGCCTCAACCCGAGCGTAGTGCCTGTTAAAATTAAAAATAGGCTTACTTATGTAATATGTTGTTGAATAAAAGTAAGGAAAGAATGTTGATGAATTCAGAACAGAAACAAGAAATAATAAAAAAGTTTGCAAGAAAAGAAGGTGATACCGGATCAACAGAAGTTCAAGTAGCGGTTTTAACTGCTGAAATTAAGCACTTGACCGAGCATCTTAGAGAACATAATAAAGATCATAGTACCAGAAGGGGATTGCTTGCAAAAGTTAATAGGAGACGTAAACTTTTAAACTATCTTAAAAGAGAAAATAGTGATAGCTATACGTCAATGGTTAGTGAACTGAAAATACGTCACTAGATTTATTTGGCTTAAATCCCTGAGCACAAATAGATTTATATAATTTTTCAATTTGTTAAATTGAGAAAAAAGTAGATCATTTTTTAAAGAGTAAACTGAAGATAAGAGAGATTAGGAGTTTCAGGTAGTTAATTGTGGAATCCTTGACGATATCAGGTTCTGAATACCTTTTGAGAGGTTGATATCGCGATTCCACGTAAATCGATTATGACCTGATACGAAACTATTCTTAGTGTTCATGTACTTGTTATATGACTAAAAGCTTTCCTCTTATTTTCTCTCGTGTACAGTTAATTCAATAAATATAGGAATTTTCTCTTAATCTGTTGATATACAACAAAACCTTATTGCCTATCGAAGTGAAATAATGAAGCAAGTTTAACTTGTAATTTGGATTAATTTGGTTAAGAGATCTATCATTGAAATTCCAAAATAAAGAAAGAGGAAACGAAAAATGTCAGAACAGAGTGTAACATTTGAAATGCATGGTGGCCGTAAGGTTACTATATCTACAGGAAAACTTGCAAAATTAGCTAATGGATCATGTACGGTAAGAACGGGAGATACGATTATATTCACCGCAACATGTTCAGGTACTGCTAGGGAAGGAACAGATTTTTTCCCATTACAGGTTGATTACCGTGAAAAATTTAGTGCTGCCGGAATGTTTCCAGGTGGATATATTAAACGTGAAGGAAGGCCTTCTGATAAAGAAATTTTAATCTGTCGTATGGCTGACAGACCTATTAGGCCTCTTTTTCCCAAAGGCTACTTTAATGAGGTGCAGATCCAGTCAATGCTTTTAAGTTGTGATCAGGTTAACGAACCTGATGTGCTTAGTATTCTTGGATCATCTGTAGCTTTATGTTTATCGAATCTTCCTTTTGCAGGACCTATCGGTGCATTGAGAGTGGGATTGGTTGATGGCGAATTTATTGCGAATCCAACCAATGATGAAATGGCAAAAAGCTCACTTGATTTAGTTTATGCTGGGTTGGCAGACAGAGTTATTATGGTTGAAGGTGATTCAGAAGAAATTAGTGAAGAAACTCTGCGCGATGCTTTCGTATTTGCTAACGAACAGGTTAAAATTCAGATTAAGGCTCAGTTGGAGCTTGCTGAAAAGGCTGGCAAGGCAAAACTTGAACCTGAACTTGTGCTGGTCTCTGAAAAAATGGAAAAAGCTCTTGCTAAAGCTTGTGAAGGAAAACTTGATGCATGCTTTATTTCAGGTAAAGAAGAAAGAAGTGCTGCGTTAAAAACTATTCACCATGAAGCATATGAAGAGTTGAAGGAAGCTTTTGAAGAAGAACTTGGTACTCATGATTATTCTTTTAAAATGCATATAGCATTTGATGAGTTGGTACAGAAAACTGTCCGTGAGGCTATCTTGAATGATGGAAAACGCGCTGACGGAAGAGCCTTGGATGAGCTTAGACCACTTACTGCTGAGATTGGAATTTTACCTCGCACACATGGAACAGGTCTTTTTTCTCGTGGAGAAACTCAAGGGCTTGTTATTACTACGCTTGGTTCTTCTAGAGATGTTAAGAAAAATGATTCTATTACGACGAAAGATAAGACTCTTGAAAGCAAATTTTATCTACACTATAATTTTCCCAATTACAGTGTAGGCGAAACAGGAAGAATTATGGGCCCCGGTAGACGTGAAATTGGACATGGAAAGTTAGCTGAACGTTCAGTTGCTAAAATTATACCTGCTGATTGTCCTTACACTGTTCGTTGTGTCTCTGAAATCATGGGGTCAAACGGTTCTACGTCCATGGCTAGTATCTGTGGTAGTTCGTTGGCTTTGATGGATGCAGGTGTTCCAGTTAAAGGACATGTTGCTGGTATCTCATGCGGACTTGTTAAAGAGGGAGATAAAGCTGTTCTTTTAACAGACATCCTTGGATCAGAAGATCATTTTGGTGACATGGACTTTAAGGTGGCAGGAACAGCGGATGGTATTACTGGATTTCAGCTTGATCTTAAAATAGACGGTATTTCTATTGACTTAATTTATGAAGCAATGTTGAGAAACAAAACTTCTCGTACAGATATTCTTAAAGTTATGAATGATTGTATTGCTGTTCCAAGAGAAGAAATGAGCCCATATGCTCCAAGAATTGAAACAATTCAGATTAACCCTGAAAAGATCGGTGCGCTTATTGGACCGGGTGGAAAAGTTATTAAAGGTATTTGCGAATCTACTGGCGCTGAAATTGATATTGATGATAACGGTACAGTTAGTATTTTTGCTGCTTCTTTAGAATCAATGAAAAACGCTGTAAATGAAGTGGAAGCAGTTACTGGCGAAGCTGAAATAGACAAAATTTACCGAGGTACTGTAAAGAGTGTCAAGGATTTTGGTTGTTTCGTTGAATTTATGCCCGGACAGGAAGGTCTCGTTCATATTTCTGAACTAGCCAATTATAGAGTAAATCAGGTAAGCGATATCTGTAAAGAAGGCGATAAAATGTCAGTAAAAGTTATTGGTATTGATAATCGTGGTAAAGTTAGACTGAGCCGTAAAGAAGCTTTGGCTGAACTAGACTGATTAATAAAACTCGGGTAAGTCTATTCTTGTTGTAGATGGTATCTCTAAAATTTTTTCAAGTTTTTGGAGATCAGTTAGCTTTTATACCGTAAACGGTAGAGCATTATCGCTTCAGGCTACGCTCTACGAGCTACGGCCCAGACACGGTCGCTTTGCCGCATTTTGGTTAAATGTGTCAATTATGACCATATTTGGCATATTTTAAAATGGCTGAAAACTGCGGTTTTCAGCCATTTTTGCATTCAATGATAATGCTTATTTATCATTTGATAGAGGAAGAGAAAAACATAAGTCCCGTCGAATACCAGGAAAATTTAACTTGAAATTATTGCAGAATATACTCTAACCGTTCTATTTTTAGAATTTTATACAAACTTGTACGTTGTTTTCTTGATAGAGTCAACTATTATTCAACATAATGTTTGAGTATATATGTTTTTTGAGAACATAGATGAACTTTCATCTTTAATCATTTATAACGATTAACCAACAACCAACATGCTTCTTTCCGTTAAAAATTTGAGTGTTAATTTTGCAGTGCATAATGCAATATGCAGAGCTGTAAACAATGTTTCGTTTAGCCTTAGAAAAGGAGAAACATTGGGGATTGTTGGCGAATCAGGCGCAGGAAAATCAGTGGGATGTTATTCATTAACAGGACTTTTACCTAGTCCACCGGCATTGATTACCAAAGGCGAAGCACTATTTAGCCTAGATCCTGTGCAAAAAACTATTGATTTACTGAAGTTATCAGAAAACCAATTGAGAAAAATCAGGGGAAGATCTGTTTCTATCATTTTTCAGGATCCCATGACTTCTCTGAATCCTTACATGCCGATTGGCAAACAGATAGCCGAACCGCTTATTAAGCATTATAAAGTATCTTCTGGAGAAGCCAGATTGGAAGTTTTAAAAATGCTTGAAGACGTCGGAATACCTGAACCTCTAAATCGAATCAAACAGTATCCACATGAATTTTCAGGCGGTATGCGTCAGCGCATTATGATAGCTATGGCACTTATAACCAAACCTGAACTTTTAATTGCCGATGAACCGACTACCGCACTTGATGTGACTGTTCAGGCACAAATTTTAAATTTGCTAAAAAAATTACAGAACGATTTTGGGATGGGTATAATTTTTATTACACATGACCTCGGAGTAGTAGCGGAAATATGTGATAATGTAAATGTGATGTATGCAGGGCAAATTATGGAAAAGGGGAGTGTAAAGGATATTTTTGAATGTCCTAAGCATCCATACACGATAATGTTGAAAAAATCGTTACCTAAAATTAAAGGTAAAGTTGAAAGGCTTTATCATATTCCCGGAATGCCGCCGGACATGACAAAAGAAATAAAGGGATGTCCTTTTGCTTCCCGTTGTGATCGTGCTGACAAGAAGTGTTTTAATATTGATAAGATAACACTCAATGATAATAAAAAACATTGTTCGACTTGCATTAAAAATTTATAACAAAGTTGCCTAGATTTCTTTGGCGGAAGTCCTTCCGTACAAATAAATCTATTAGTGATATGCCAACCTGCCAAGATGATTTTTCAAGAGGTTCGAAACATTGTGTTACTTTAAATTCCTCCTGGAGAAGAGAATAAATCATGTTACAGGTCGGGCGCGCCTATGGTGGCAGACGACCACAGCGCAGAAAATTAACTGGTCATGATGAAAAAAACCATCAGCAGCAAAGCCAACCGTAGCAGAATCAACTGAAAGAGAAGACAGTTTATTATAAAAACTACAAATTAACTGCATTCAAATTTGAAGAACAACCTTTAGATAGTCAAAAAAAATACCGGCATTAATTAAGGAACTTAATTTTTAACCTTAAAAGTTATTGGTTTTGGAAAAAGTTTACTTAGTATTAGTATTGTTTTATCTGCTTTGATTTTTTTCACACATTCGAAGTAATTCTTATCTGCCTGTTTTGGATCGAATATTGCATTCAGCAACTTAGCCATGCGCATACCACCAACATAAATCTGTTTTCTGCATACTTTTTGGGCGGACTTTAGATATAATTTAAAGTTTCTAAATTTGACGGTTACCTGTGTGTTAGGATTTTTAGGGTTTGTGAAATATTCGAGTTTTTTAGGGCTTGTAAATTCAGCAGCCAACATATTGCTTTTAATTATCCAGTTTATTATTTTTGCATCTTCGACTCTATCCTTAATTGATTTGTTTTGTTTTGTATTTTTAAGAATATTTTGTGCTTCACTGGCAATATGATTATTATGATTTTTGTGTTGTTTCTTAGGAAAATAATAATGGGGGAGTGGTTTAGACAGTCCAACAGTTGAATCCCATAGTCCATGAAGATTATTAATCTTATTCGGTTTTTGCTCGGAGTTTAAAACAGGAGCAAAGAGACTTTTGTCAAGAATGATTCCACCTCCACCAAGAGTGTTTATTCCATTAATATGCTTACCCTTATTGTGACCTTTCAGCAACCAATTTTTTAGCATAAGTTTGTCTTGAGGCTTCGAAAAACAATTTGGGGTTATAATAATTGCTGCATTGTGTAATGGCATATGTATATCGCCTACTAAATGTAGGATAAACCTGAAAGCTACAGCTTTTTCTGCTAATGAAGAGTTTTTGTCAGCCAAAGATTTTATGGAACTTTGAAGTGCTGTATAACAGTTATATCTGCCCAAATCTGTTTTTGAATCTAAAAGTTTTTTTATTGACTTTTCAGAGTTTGTTGCAGATATTGCTTGACCTGGAAAGGTGAGTGGATTAATATGGTGAAACATTGAGTTTATTTTTTTATTTTTTTTATTTTTCCAATCACATTTTTTAATTACATCACACCAAACACTTGCTTCGATAAATGTAGATGTTTTTTTCGAAGCCTGAAAGTTGCCGGGATAGGTTATGGGTATTTTTAGATATTTGTCAGCAATTTTCAGAGCAGCAGGAGTTAAATTATTTTTAGCAACTTGAGCTGTCAGTTCATGACCTGTATTCCACCATGCTGTTGATGATAAACAGAAACTAATGAAATAGCAAAACAGTGTTAGCATTGAATATTTTTTCATCTGTACTCCTAGGATTTATTTGTTGTAGATTTTTTTGCGTGGAAGTTTTTTCACGCAAAGAAATCTAGATCTATTTTACTATTCTTACAAATAGAAAAATAGAGGAACATAAGATTATTCTACGTTTTTATCTATAAATCTTCCTGTGCAATTTAGCATCAAAAAGGCAAAAAACGTAAATAATTCTGCGGATTAGTTTATATTCAGAAGCCTACTACGATATACTCGCTACGATCGATTTTCCGAAATTTAGAATTGCATTTTAAGTGTTAAAATATTCTACCTATTTTGTTGTGCAGGTAGCGAGTATATTATTAGTAACTCCTCAATTTTCAATAATTTGAAAATTGTCGACTAATAAAGCTGAAAGCTCACCTTTATGCAATATCTTCAGATGTTTGACTTCGGAATTTGATAAAAGAATTTTTTCCATTTTTAAAAAATCTTTGATTTTTGAAAAATAATACATACTCAAGCTACCTCAAAAACAATAGAAGATTCTAATACAAAAAGCAATACGTTTTAAAATTAAAAATTCGAAAAATGGAGCGGCTTGAGTATACATTCTATTTGCTTAAAAAGCTTTTCAATATATAGTCATGGCTAATGTTTGAAATTTAAATCGGCTTTTGTATAATATGAGCGACGCTCCCAAAATTATAATGATAATGGTTGATGGATTTGGTATTCCTGCGGACGGGTGGGAAGGTTCCGTATACGCAGAATGTTGCTCAGATGATTTTATGGATTTGCTTTATAACTATTCTATCTCTTTGGATGCAGTTCTTGGTGTTTCTGGTATTCCTCAAAGTGCTACAGGACAGACGGCGTTGTTTACAGGGATAAATGCCTCTGAAGTGATGAATAAACATTGTTCTGGATTTCCGGGACCTACACTGAAAAAAATAATAGAAAAACAGAATATTTTTAAGGCACTACAGGAAAGGAATAAATCGGTTGTTTTTGCCAATGCTTATATTAGATCTTCACTAGAAAAAATAGCAACCTCAAGGTTTTGTTCAGTTACTTCGTGTATGGTAATGAATACAATTAATAAAGTATTTGACCGTGAATCTCTGATTTTAAATAAATCTGTACATCATGATATAACAAGAGAAGCAATCGTTGCCAAATATAATATTCCAGCCGTTTCTCCTGAAGCAGGAGCACAACATTTGCTTGGCGTTTCAAAAAATGTAGATTTTACTTTATTTGAATATTTTAGAACGGATATAGCAGGGCACAGACAAGATAAAAATATCTTGGAAAAAGTATTAAATATACTAAGCCGCTTTATTGTTACAATTAAAAATAGTCTCTCCGATAATACATCCCTTCTGATTACTAGTGATCATGGTAATTGTGAAGACCTTTCTACACCAGGACATACTACTAACTTGGTACCGCTGATATATTATCCAAAAAAAACTGTTCTGCCTAAAGCAAAATCCATTGTTGATGTATATAATTTAATCGTAGAAGTTTTGGATTAGAATTTTAAACAACTGAACGAATTAACCAATGAACCGTGCGAAGCGAGATAACTTGTTCTAATGGAGAAAGCTTATGTATAAAAAGCTAATAGAAGAACTGATTAAGTTATATAAAATTATAAAAACAGAACTTTGGTCTACTGATTTAAAAGAATTTAATATTTGCCTGCGTCCTCTCCTTTTTTTATGCCGTTTTTTCTATCTTGTTTTTATTGATTTTGCTCAAAAGAAAACACTAATGGTAGCATCAGCCCTCAGTTATGCCACGGTGTTAGGGGTTATTCCAATTACACTCGTAATTATGGCATTATCAAAAGGATTGCTTGAACAAAGTTTAACTAAATACACACCTCAAATTATTGATTTTCTAGTTGCAAAAGCCTTGCCTTTTTTAAATGATTTGTCTAGTCGTGGTACTGGTGTACAATTGTATAATTCCTTGCAGGACTATATAAATCTCGAATTAATTCCAACGCTAACTAATTTAAACTTGCAGGAAATAGGATTTTATGGAGCTATAGTTCTTATTGTGATTTCATTTTCGCTTATGCGTACAATAGAGAAGGCATTTAACGATATATGGGGGGTCGTATTTAAGAGGTCTATTTGGAAGTTGGTGTTAAGTTATTGGCTAGTAATTGCATTGTTTCCCGTTGTTATGTTAGTAATACTGTGGGTGACAGGTTTTAGCGTTTTTCATGATGTTCTTAGAATAGGAAATGCTACATGGCTTTCCAGAACATTTTCAGATCAGGGCGGTACGTTTTTGATTTTATGGGTGCTATTTACTACAATTTATAAAGTAATACCTAATACACGTGTAAAGCTTATGCCAGCATTGATTGGTGGTGTTGTAGGTGGAACGCTTTGGCAATTGAATAACACGATAAGCTTCATCTTTGTATCAAATGCAATTAGGGCTCATTATATCTATGGCAGTATTGGGATGATACCGATTCTTCTAATTGCGTTGTTTGTTGGTTGGCTTATTGTACTGTTTGGTGCACATATTTCATTTGCCGTTCAGAATTTGGAATACTTTAGGATAAAACTATTAGCTACAGATATCCAACCCTCAGATAGGCAGGAAATTGCACTGATTTGTTTAGCTATTATTGCAATTCGTTTCTTAAACAAAAAATCTCCCCCTACAACAGATGATATATCTGAACGCTCTGGGTTACCAGTAGGTTTCTTCTTAAGAACCCTTGAAATACTAAAAAACGCTGGGTATGTTTATCAGACAGACGATACACCAACAGGATATGTTTTATTAATCAGTCCTGAAAGCATTAGGTTAAAAGATATAATGGATACGGCAATTGGGCATACAAATGATAAAAAATTACCTTTAGTGTCAAACAAAAGTCTATGGAAAGAATCTATTAAGATCTGTACTGCTTATAGAGATAGTTTTTCATCACAAGCTAATCCTACATTATTAGAAATTGCAGAAGTGTTGAAAGAAAAGATATAGATCAGCCTATTCTTTGATGATTCTTGTCCAGTTATGGCGATCAGGTAATTCGCCGAATTGAATGCCTATTAGATTATCATGTAGTTTTTTACAGACAGGACCGCATACGTCTCCGAAACTATAAGTTTTATCGCCTCTAACAATTTTGCTAATTGGCGTAATGATACCTGCTGTACCGCAGGCGCCAACCTCTGCAAAGGTGTTTATCTCATCAAATCTGATAGGTCTTTTTTCTGCCTTTATTCCTAGGTCTTCTGCAAGTTGAAGCAGTGATCTGTTCGTAATACTTGGTAAAATGGTGCTTGCCTTAGGCGTTAAATATTCTCCTGATTTAGTGACAGCAAAAAAGTTGGTAGTAGTAAACTCGTCGAAATATTTATGTTTTTTAGAATCGAGAAATAGAACGATGGGATAGCCCATCTTTTTTGCTTTAGCAGCAGGATACATGCCAGCTGCATAGTTCCCAGCTATTTTATAAGAACCTGTCCCGTGTGGAGCTGTTCGATCATAGTCGTCAAAAATAATAGCATCAATAGGTGTGATGCCACCTTTGTAATAAGGTCCAACAGGCGCCACATATACTATAAACACATATTCATCGGCAGGATTGACTCCCATAACAGCACCAGTGCCGAACATGAAAGGTCTTATGTACAATGTGCCCCCTGTCCCGTATGGGGGGATATAGTCTATATTTTCTTTAATTGTGGTATCGACCGCTTCTTTGAAGATTTCATACGGAAGTTCAGGGCAGGATATATGGTTGGCTGTATCATTAAGGCGTTTGGAATTTTCTATATCGCGAAATACTCTAACTTTGCCATCTTTACAACGATATGCTTTTAGGCCTTCGAATAGCGCCTGTCCATAGTGTAGTGGGCAAGCAGCGATATGCAGTGATATATGGGGATCAGTTTTAAGTTCGCCTTTACCCCATTTGCCGTTGGAATATTTATATTCAATATGAGCTTTAGTTGGAAGATAATTAAATCCAAGAGAAGACCAATCAATATCAACCATGATAACCACCTCATTTTTTTTACGTTTATAACCAGAACAGGTCTATTTCTTAATAGCTTATAAAGATATATTGCCATTGTATGTAAAACAAATAGACTTGCCAATATATATTTTCAAAAAATATCTTTATATTTTATTTTAACCGTCTTTTAATGCAAACAATTATCATTATATTTAGAATATAGTGTTGTACTTTAGTACTTTCTAGCCTAATTTTTGTTAGTGTAAAAAAAGGAGATTTTATGAGGACTATTAAACTGTCTTTTTTTGTTGCTGTCTGTTCATGTTTAGTTTTATTAACAGCATGTTCAAGTTTTGATGATATCTTTTCTTCGAAACAAGATCATAGTTCAGGCCTGCCTGTGGTTACTGAGAATGATGATTTAATTGAATTTGATAGTGATTCTGATGTTCTTCCTGAAAGACCAGCTAAGGCATGGGCGCCGGTGGCAGGCTTAAATTTTCCAACAATTTATTTTGCTCATGATCAATCTAGAATTGGAACGGCTCAGGTGAAAAAGCTAGAAGCTGTTGCTCATTATTTAGAAGAACATCAGAACCTAGGTGTAATAATTGAGGGACATTGCGATGAAAGAGGCAGTGCGGAATATAATATTGGATTAGGTGAACGCAGAGCATTGTCTGCTCTTGATTATTTAGAAAACCTTGGAGTTCCAAGTACGAGGTTACAGACAATTAGCTACGGCAGTGAACGTCCCGAGGCACTCGAACATAACCATACTGCGTGGGTGAAAAACAGAAGAGCTGAGTTAATTCCTGCGAAAAGGTGAGTTCTAAAACCCGGGCAGTAAGCCTTCTTCATCTTGAATTTCTTTTTTTGAAGGTTCATTTTTACCCAACCATTCATCTAAAGCAATAACATTAACACCCAGTTTATTAGCTTTTTGAGTTTTAGAGCTTACGGAATTCAAATCTGCAACGACGAGAGTATGAAGTTCTTGAGTAACTTTATCAATGGGGGTATAGCCGTTATGAACAGCTAACTGTTCATAATAGCTTCTTTTCTCCGGCATTTTTCCTGTAAAACAGATTGTTTTTTCTTCACCATTGTCAGTGGTTATTTCCGGCAGTGTATCTATCCATTCTTCAGGGGTAAAGATGTCAGCGCCAGTTATGCGTGCTTCAATAATAATTCTACTTTTACTTTCTTTGTCTTTAGTTGTAACAAGTGCTTTTAATTTTGATGGCAAAAGTAACAGAGAATTTACAAGGACGGGTTTGATTCGGTTATAGTTATGCTTTTTCAAAAGGTTTTCATAAAATTTGACCGGCCTGCTAAGCTTATTAGTTATAAAGTCAAAACAAATAAGATCGTTGGAAGTATTTAGTGGTTTTGAATTTTGGACATTTAATGTTGCAAGCAGTTCGCCGATTGTTTCCGATTGTTCTTTAAGGGCAATATAAAGTTTTTCTGCAGTTTCTGGGCCAATTTCAGGAATAAAAGCGAGTTGGATCTTGTTCATCTTCTTTAATTCGTTGATTGTATAATCTTGCAATATTTTTTTAGCTGTAACTTGTCCAATTCCTTCTATATTTAATGCTGCTATAAGTTGGTAGTCGGTAGTATCTTTAGCTTCATGGATGTTTTTATACAGGTTCGATGCTGATTTTTCCTTGAACCCTTCAAGCCTAAAAATGTCTTCCAGTTTTAAATCAAAAATATCCTTAAGTTTCTCAACATTTAAAACATTCATCATTTTTCTTATATTTGGTTCTCCCAGCTCTTCAATGCCAATATTTTTTACAGCCGCTAGTATTTTTTGAAGATTTGTTTCTGGACAGTGAGGATTGGTGCATCTGAGTTCTTTGTTATCTTTTTTGAGTACCGTATTGCAGCAAGGGCAGGTAGTGATGATAAATGAAGTTCGGCTTTCTCCAAGTTCAGAGTCAACAATATGAGGGATTACATCTCCTGCTCTTTCTACGGTTACAATATCACCAATTTGCCAGTTATTGGTTTCAACCATGGCTATATTGTGAAGAGTTACGTTAGAAATAGTAACACCGCCAATGTCAATAGGGTCAATTTTCCCGACAGGTGTTAAGCAGTTCTTACCAAAACTCCATTCTACATCAATCAGTTTTGTCTTTTTTCTAACCCCGCTGAATTTAAACGCAATTTGACCTCGAGGATGATGAGCTGTGTATCCTAATGATTCCCTATATTTTTTGTCAGCAATTTTTATTACTATGCCATCCATCGGGTACGGGAGAGACTCAATCTTTTCTAATATCTGAGCCCAGTCATTTTCTAAATTTTTAAATTTAATGGGATATGTGATTAGTTCGTAATCAACGAAAGTTAGCTTGCCTCCTTGAAGGTGGATTTCTCTAATATCTTTCAATCCCATGATTCCGCCAACAGCATTTCGGGAGTTTTTGTATGTGTTGCCATCCTTTTTCTTTATTCGCGAATATATTGATTTGAAATCATCGTTGCGAATAATTATTTCTCCTCGAACTGGTCTGTTAAGAGGCCCTTTATAGTTTTTTGTTTCAAGTTCTATTAGCGGAACTTTATCTGTTACATTTTCATCTTCTGTCCCTTGGCCCCTGGTTGCCAAAATACCATTAGTATAGCTAGCAGAAATTCCATCATATTTAGGTTGAATATAAAAAAGTTCTTCATCTGTTCTTTTATATTCTTTTGCCCATTTTATTAGGCTTTTTTTCCCTTTCGGGGCATCTTTAAAATAATACGTCTTTTCAAGAGAGATCATTTGATCTTCAAGTTTTACTTTTCCTAGACTAGCAACTTTTGGGGAGCTGACTACTCGCAATAACGGATGTTCAGGATTTAGTTTCTCTAATTTCTGAATTAAAGAATCATATTCTTCATCGCTTATTTGTGGAGCATTATTTATCCAGTATAAACGGTTGTGTTTTTCTATCTCTGCTACTAATTGTGTTTCATTCATTTACGGAGTCACACCTACCATTTGAGTTTGCTTAATCCAAAATTTTCTCTATTGTAATTTATTATTTGCCAAATATTTGAATCTCTTGCGATTAGCTTCACTAGTTTAGACGTTGAAATATTTAGTGATTTTGCTGTTCTGGAAATGCTAAATTCAAATTCCCAAAGTTTATCAAACAGTAAGGCTATCCATGAGGGATACAAAGGACTTGACATACTGATTTTTAACCTGTCTAAGAATATACTTGGTCCCCTAATTTCTATAGCCAGTTTTATTCTTAATTTTCTTAAAGCAATATGGCGATTATCGGATTGACTACGTGTTTCGGTTGAAGTTACTGAAAGATTTGTAGGTTTATGGATAATGCGGATTGCTGAATATTTGCGATTTTTTTTCTGTCCTCCTGGTCCAGGAGCCTGGAAATGTTTCATTGTGCACAATGAAAATAGTTTTTTATCATTTGAGTTTAGCCATTGATTTCTTTGTGCGCTACATGTAAGAATATTTTTGTTTTCTTCCTGTCCTAATTGCCTTTGTGATAAAGTCTTAGCCTGCATGTACTCGCCACGATCTATTTTTCGAAATTTGCTCTTGCTATTTTAAGCGCTAAACTAACTCATTACTTTATTATGGAAAACACGAGCATATTATTTGATTTTTGAAAAACAGTAGGGCCTACGTACACAAATAAGAAACAAATCCATGTTTCTTATTTATTATATTCAACATGCCCATAGCTGGTTTTTTAAAAGCTTGCGTTTTGAATCCAAAATGCGGCAAAGCGAAGCGATTATTTATTACCTTTTGAGGTATAAAGCCTGTTGGGAGAAATCTCGTTTTAAATTAGTATTCGTCTTCTATTGCTTCCTCAGGTACCGGTGGTAATTTTGAAGCCTTATAATGGTTCTGCATTTTATCGAGATGACGCCTCAATTGGGTATTCGTTTTTTCTATTACAGCGTCGATAGAGTCGTACATATCGAAAGATTCGTAGTCTGCTTCTATATTGAGATTTTTACCTCTTACTAAGAATTCAGCCTTATAGCGTGATTTTTGGCAGTTTAAAATTACGCGGACACTTGTTATTTTAGGATAATCGCTAACTATGGCTTTAGCCTTGGTTTCAGCATAAAGTTTTAAAGTATCTGAAATGTTTCCGTTACGAACACTTACTATTACGCTCATGTTAATCTCCTTTATAGTTGTAATTTTTACATTGTAAACTTTGGTCCCAGGTATATTTCTCTTGCTTTCTTGTCTTTTACTAGGTAATCACTATTTCCATGTAAAATAATTTGGCCTTCACACATAATGTAGGCCCTATCTACTACTGAGAGAGTTTCTCGCACATTATGGTCAGTGACTAAAATGCCCAATCCTTTATCTCTTAGCCGAAGAATAATTTGTTGAACGTCATACACAGCAATAGGGTCTACACCGCTAAAAGGTTCATCTAAAAGTATGATAGATGGGTTTGTAACCATAGCGCGTGTAATCTCTAGACGCCTGCGCTCTCCACCACTCAATGTCATTGCTTTTTGCTTTGCCAAAGGTGCAATTTCAAGTTCATCCAATAGTGTTTTTAGACGCTGTTTTCTTTCATAGGCGGTTAAGTCTAAAGTTTCAAGAATGGCCGTAATATTTTGTTCAACAGTAAGCTTTCTAAAAATGGATGGTTCTTGTGCTAGGTATCCCATTCCCAGACGAGCCCTTCTATACATAGGCATCTTTGATATATTATTTCCTTTAAAGTGAACTGTTCCACTATCTTGTCTAATCAGGCCTACTATCATGTAAAAACTGGTTGTTTTCCCTGCTCCGTTTGGTCCTAATAGTCCGACAACTTCACCAGGGCGTACATTCATGGACATCCCGTTTACAACACGTTTGCCCCTATAGGCCTTTACTAGGTCTTTTGATTCAAGAAGTATGTCATCAACAGTATTTTTGGGCATTGTTGTATTCCTTATTGCAACGCTATAATTTCTGTAATATATTTAACGTGGTCATTATTGGCACTTTTGAAACTTGCGCTTTAAACTCAAAATGTGGCAAAGCGAAGCGATTATTTATTACCTTTTGAGTTATAATTATTTTCACGGGTATATTCTTCATTTTTGGGGATTATAAATCAATTTACTGGTCTGTCCCATTGACTGATTCCCTTCAACTTTTACTCGATCGCTACCTCTAAAGAGCGTAATCTTGTCTCCCTTGATATAACTGCTACCTTGAAATAAAACAGGATCATTCGTCAAAATTATTTCTCCAGTTTTTATGTCATAATCAGCCTTGCCAGAAGTAGCCTTTTCTTTACCTTTGCTTTTATCCTGCCCGGGATGCGTTTTTTTTATAATAATAACATTGCCAATGGCAATGAGCCTTTTTGCTTCTTTTTTTTCTGTCTTGTCCTTGGGCTCTACCTTATTCTTAGTCTTAGTTTTTTTGTCTTCAGGCTTTACTTTGCCTTTAGATTCTACCTTGTCCTTAGATTCAGCTTTCTTGTTCTTAGTCTCAGCTTTATCTTTAGGTTCTACTTGATCTTTAGTCTTAGTTTTTTTGTCTTCAGACTTTACTTTGTCTTTAGATTCTACCTTGTCCTTAGATTCAGCTTTTTTGTCTTCAGGCTTTACTTTGTCTTTAGATTCTACCTTGTCCTTGGATTCAGCTTTCTTGTCTTTAGTCTCAGTTTTATCCTTAGAGTTTGTTAAATAAACGATAATTTTATCGGCAAGAATTTTAGTGTCGTTATTGTCTACAACAACATTTCCATATAAAGTTATTACATCGTTTTCTAGGTCAATATCCATACTATTAGATGTTATATCAGTCGGTCCTGATTGTTCTGTTTTATTGTCCCCAGTTGAAGGAAAAATATCTCCCATAAGCTGGGCATTGACAGTTAGCGCACAAAACATTATTGCAAATATGGATAATGCAGATTTTGTGTAAGTCTTAATTTTCATTTATTCCCTCGTTTTAAAAATGTTAATATATACATTATTTTGATCCTTTGTAGGGGTAAAACCAAAAAATATAATAACTAATTTTAGTTAACGGTGCCAGTAGCTGCCTTTGTGTCTGTTGTCTTTAGAGCAGTTTTGTTTTTGCCATTAATTTTTTCTGTTCTTGTATCATCTATCTTTGCATGAACTGTATTATTATCATCTGATTGGGTAGGATGTGTATTATTTTGAGTTTGTAGAGGGTCCGTTGATGTGATAAGCATTTTTACATTATTTCTAACGTGAAGTAACTGTGTCTTCATATTACAGTCAAATCCTATACCATCAATGTTAGCCGTCAAAGATTGATAATGGATTGGTTTGTCCCCTCTGACTATTTGTGTAGAACGATTAAAAAAGGCTTCTGGTGAGGTAATCACAGATGTTATTCGTTTTCCAAGTTTACCAATCATTTCAATTTTAGCGTCGGTTATTTTTATAAAAGCACCTATTGTTTGAGCATTCTTTCCAGTCAGTATATATTCAAGCTTATTGGTTTTTTCGTTATACTTTGGTGATACAAATCTTTTCATGGTCACATTTTTAAAATCATTATCGTCAGCTATTACTGACGATAATGAAGATAAAAATAATATTGCAATCAATGTCAGACAAAGAAAAATCAGGAAAGTTCCCGAGTATAACTTTTTATTAAATCGTTCCATTTATTTTGTCCTTTTAAGAGCCATAATATTGCTTCTCTAACAGCTCCGTTGCCACCGAAAGCTTCTGTTCTAAAGTCGCAAAACTCATCAAGTTCTTTTGGTGCATTTCCAACTATTACACCAATACCAGATTTCACTAAGGGAGAAATATCTATGAAGTCATCTCCAATATACAAGCATTCTTCATATACTAGGTTCTGTTCTAAAAGTAGCCTGCCAAAAGCAGCCTTTTTATCTTTTTCTCCTTCATAAGTAAAACTCAAGTCAAGTTCTTCAGCTCTTCTTCGATTGGCCATAGAACTTCTTCCTGATAGAACACCAACAGCTAACCCTGCATTAAGGGCCATTTTTATTGCACTTCCATCTCTAACGTGAAAAAATTTTATTTCTTCAGGACCATCGGAATAGCCGATTTTTCCATCGGTTAGTACCCCATCAATATCCAGAATAATAGCTTTAATTTTATTTATTTTATTTTGTGAGATCATATATAGCTTTAACCTTTGTTAATATTTTCTTTGTAGATTCAAAATTTAAGGAATTTGGTCCGTCTGAAAATGCTTTGTTCGGGTTGGGATGGACTTCCATGAACAACGTGTCTATGCCAACTGCCGTTGCGGCTAAAGATAATGGCTCTATAAACTGTCTTTGGCCTCCGGTAGCATTTCCGAGTCCACCCGGCAGCTGAACTGAATGAGTTGCATCAAATACAATAGGAACTCCAATATTGCGCATTATTGCTAAAGAACGCATGTCAACAACAAGGTTGTGATAGCCGAATGTTGTACCTCTTTCTGTGAGCATTATTTTTTCATTGCCAGTGCTTCTTACTTTTTCAACAGCCAGTCTCATGTCTTCTGGGGCCATAAACTGTCCTTTTTTTATGTTAACAGTTTTTCCTTGGCGACCGGCCTCCAACAATAGATCTGTTTGTCTGCATAGAAAAGCTGGAATTTGTAAAATATCAGCAATTTCAGCAGCAGGAGCTGCCTGTGAGGTTTCATGGATATCGGTGACTATTGCTACATCCAAGTCTTTTTTAATTTTGTGTAACAATTCTAAACCTGTTTTAATTCCTATACCCCTATAAGAATCTATTGCGCTTCTATTAGCTTTGTCATAAGAGGCTTTAAACACGAAATTAATGTCAAGCTTCGTTGTTAGATCTTTTAAGAAAAATGCTGTTTCCAGACAAAGCTCTAAGCTCTCCGCCACACAAGGACCGGCTATTAGTAAAAGTTTTCCATTTCCAACTTCAATTTTATCGGTTACGTTAAACATAATTATGATATTCCCAAAATTGTCAGTTTTTTATTTTTTTTATTAAAACTGTTATCAAATTGTAGTTTAAATAAATAACATCTCACAATGAAACTAATAGAAGTAAACATAAATGTCAAGATACACAGTTTGTTTTTTATTCTATTTCAACAAAATAATTGATCTATAAAAAATAGTTGAACATTTAAAAACTTCGTGTTATTTGTTAGTTTTATGTCGATCTCTATGTTTGGTTTTGGCTTTCCTGGTTTGTATTTGTTGTAAAAGATAATCTTTAGAAAACCTTTTCTTAAGCAATTTGCTTTTAGAGAATTCTGGTTATAGCTTTATTAACTTTGATTAAATAATATTTTTAACTTTAGCGCAAAATTAAGCATTATGGAGCTCTAGTGGTTATGCATAAAATGAAATTTGTTCTTACATTAACAGTGTCATTATTTTTGTGTGGATGTGCTTCGGATGAGTACTATAGAGACAAAGCAGCTGATTCTGCTAGAGAATTTCTACTTAACAATTTGGCAAATATTTCTCCAGAAAATAAAGCATATATAGACTACACTTACCCCGAAATTCTTGCAGCGCCTATATTGCAAAATTATAGTCAATTTTGTTTTGCCTGGGATCTACCATCTCCTGAAGTTACACTTTTAGTTTATGGTTCAAGCAAGAATAACCTTAGAGCCTGGTTTCCCCTGCGTGTTATTATAAAGGAATATACTGAAGAAGAAAAGAAAGCTAGAAAGGAAGTTGTTCTAGAGGAAGCTGAAATATTGGGAACATCTAGTGATGAAATCTCAGGTAGAGGTCCGGAATATAGTCAGTAAGCTTAGTATTTGCTGAGTTTTTCACAGAAAGTTGATCTTTCAAAAAACACCCTTAAGGTTCGCCTATTTATTTTTAGGATTTAGATGGGAAAAATAAGGAAATATAATTTATGATAATAAAAAAAGTTGTTGTTGGGCCAATTGATGTTAATTGTTATGTTATAGTAACAGGTGAAAAATTATATGTAGTTGATCCAGGTGGAGATGCTGACAAAATTATTCGGCAGATTAAAAAAGAGAATAAGCCTTTAGATGCAATCTTACTAACACATGGACACATTGATCATATTTCAGCAGTAAAAGAAGTTTCGGAAGAGTTTGGAAACGTATCGGTGTACTTACATAAAGAGGACCATGCTTTATATTTGAGTCCCGATAACAGTATGATGCCGTTTTTCCCGCCCGTTACTAAACCAGTGATTCCTATTGCTGATATTGAAACAAGTGACTTCGAAATTATACATACGCCTGGTCATTCTCGTGGTAGTGCCTGTTTTTATTTTATTAAAGATGGAATACTTCTTAGTGGTGATACACTATTTTGCGAATCAATAGGTCGTACTGATTTGCCTGGTGGTGATTATAATAAAATATTAAGTTCAATTAAGGAGAAGATACTTGTGTTACCTGAAAAGACTAAAATATATCCAGGACATGGAGCTTCTTCATTGGTAAGCAATGAAAAGAAATATAATCCTTTTCTTAGATAATTTGTTTTGAAGTCATTAGTCTTGTGTGTCATTCAATTTGTGGTGTATTGCAGAGGAGATATAATATGTTTGGTAATACTTTCGGAAGAATATTTAGAATCACTACCTGTGGTGAGTCGTATGCTGGAGGTTTTCGTAAAGACCTATCTATCCCCGAACAGCTTTATGGAGGACTAATGACTATTGTTGACGGGGTTCCCCCAGGAATCAAAATTACTGCTGACTTGATTCAGCACGAACTTGATAAGCGTAAACCTGGACAAACTCCACTTGACTCTCCGCGTTTGGAAAAAGATAAGGTGTTTGTTTTTTCCGGTGTCATGGAAAATCAGCTTTCTACTGGCGCTCCAGTAGGAATTGTAATTCCGAATAATGACATTCAGGATATACATATTAAGCAATATGAAGATTATAAGGATGAAATACGTCCTGGACATGCTGAGTACGGATTTTTCAAAAAATATGGAGACGAGGCAGATTGGGTAGGAGCAGGTCGTGCGAGCGGTCGCGAAACAGCAAGCCGTGTTGCTGGTGGTGCTATTGCAAAAGCTATTTTGTCAAAAATGGGAATTGACGTGATTGCATATACCATTGAATCGAATGGCATTAAAGCCAAAACTCCTGTTTTATACGAATCTGCCAAAGCTAATTATAGAAAAAATGCTATTAATTGTCCTGATCTTGATGCCGCTGAAAAAATGGAAAAAGACGTTATGCGGATCAAAGAAATAGGCGAAACTGCGGCAGGGATTGTTGAGGTGATAGCAAAGGGTGTTCCAGCAGGGTTGGGCGAACCTGTTTTTGACAAAATTAATGCAATGCTTGCGCATGGTATTTGTTCTATTGGAGCAGTTAAAGGAATAGAATTTGGTTCTGGATTTAAGCATTCTTCTATGATGGGGTCGGAGTCTAACGATGAAGCCTATGTTGATAAGGAAACTAACAGAGTTCGTTTCAAGACAAACCATTGCGGAGGGATTCTTGGTGGAATCACGAATGGCGAGGAAATTCGTATGAGGTGTGTGGTTAAATCTACTCCGACAATATCGGTACCTCAGTCAACAGTTAATGTGAAAAAGATGAAAGACATTGTTCTTGAACCAATTACTCGTCGCGATCCTAGCCTTCTTCCCAGAATATATCCTGTTATAGAGGCTATGACATGGTGTGTAATTCTAGATGCTCTCTATATGGCCGAAGGTTACTGGAAAGTTTCGGATATTGATGATAAATGGCTAAAAATATAATCTAGAAATTATGAAGCGGATTTACTTGAGCGAAAAGACTTCCGCTTAGCGAATCCAAAAGGGTACAATAAAATGGAAGCAAAAAAAGCAAGAATAGCAGTTCTTATGGGAAGTGAGAGCGATTTACCAAACCTTAGAGGCGGATTTTCTATATTGAATGATTTTAAGGTAGAATACAAAGTCAGGGTTATTTCTGCACATCGTACGCCTCACCTTGCTTTAAATTTTGCGGAATCAGCTAAAAAAGAAGGAATAGAAGTAATAATTTGTGCTGCGGGAATGGCAGCACATTTAGCTGGTGTGATAGCATCGCATACGATACTTCCTGTTATTGGAATACCTATGCCGAGTGAACCTTTTAATGGGCTTGATGCTTTATTAGCTACAGTACAAATGCCGCCTGGAATTCCGGTAGCTACTGTTACTGCAGGAAAAGCCGGAGCTAAAAATGCAGCTTTATATGCAATACAGATTTTAGCTCTCACTGATTCAGAGTTAACTGAAAGGCTCAATAAGTTTAGGAGAGAGCAGACTGAGAAAGTAATTATGGCAGATCAGGATATTATCAATAAAATTTGATGCATCATCATTATTTATTAAAATCAGGTAATTTGCAGAATATTGTAAAAAAGTGTTTACTTGCCTTGGAGAAACCTGGAACTTTTTTGTTTGTTCCTACTGAAACCGTCTATGGATTGATCTGCTCATGGGATGACGTATTAGCTAGAGAACGTATTTATAAGGCTAAGAAAAGAGAAGAAAACAAGCCTTTTCAAATGTTGGTTTCAAATATTGATATGGTGAAGTCTTTTGGCGGGATTATATCTTCTACAACAGAGAAAATTGTACAAGCTTTCTGTCCTGGTCCTATAACAATTGTTGTTCCAACAAAGGATGGACAAAACATAGGATTTAGAATTCCAAAATATGATTTTATACTAAAATTGATAGAATCTCATACGTTTCCCTTGGCCGGAACAAGTGCTAACCTAAGTGGAGAACCACCAGCTTTGAACTCTCAGCAGGCTCTATCAGAATTAAAGCTTATCCCTGACGTTGTGGTCGATTTTGAATCAATACCAGAAAGTTCTATTCCCTCTACTGTTATTAAGATTAATGGTTCAAAATTAGAGATTCTAAGAGAAGGCCCTATTTCGCTAATAGAAATTCAAAAGGCTATTCAAAGGTAGGGTTTGTTTCATGCTAATCCAAGTAAAAATTGAAAAAGTGAAATTTAGTTATTGATTATCGTAATAGAGCACCCTATAATCATAATTAGATCACTTGCGAAAATTGGTTTAGATATATAAATTTTGTAATAAATTTTAAAATTGAGCCTAGATTCATAGTTCCAATTTGTTATTATTTTTTGAATGGGTGATTACACAAAATCGAATTACAAGACCAATAAAATATATCAATAAGAAAAAATAATGCGAAGGAGAAAGAAAAGGTTGAATCAAATCATCAAATTAATGATAGTAGCATGCATGATTGCTTTATGCAGTGTTATGCAAGCACAATCGCTAGTAGAGCAGCTACAACTACCAAACAAAAATAATAAAGAAGTGAAAGAGTCATATGGGATTATTCTTTTTTGCGCAGCAACAGCGAGAGTTGATGATAAAGCTGATCTTGCTGGCCAATTGATACGTAGTGCTAGTAATTACAAAAAAGAGCATGAGGATGCTTTTGCTGCTGACGATTTTAGAAATTTGAGCAAAGTGCCCCAAAAAGTTATAAACATAAAAGGTACAACCTTATTATTATATTTAAGTCACGAGAACATGGAAGCTATTACCGAGGCAATAGAAGACGTTGGGGCAGGCGCTCTTGTAGCACAGTTAATGGATCAGCATATGCCAAAAGGTGCTGCAAAAGCAGCAAGGACGTTTGGTGTAAAAATACCAAAGTTAACTAGAAAAATTAACAAAAAATATTTAAATAAACGTCAATGGCCAAAGTTTCAAAAAAAGGATACAGGACTTGGGGTAATAGTAGAATGGAATCTTTTGAGTATGGCTTTTGGAATCGTTGACTATACAAGGATTATAACTGTAACTGTGTGATCAAATAATGTAAAAGAGGAAATAACTATGAAAGAAAAATTTGCTGAGTTAAATATCGATGGTAAAATATATAGATTTCCGTTAATTGTGGGAACAGAAGGTGAAAAAGGAATTGATATTTCTTCGTTACGAAAAGATTCAGGGTACATAACACTAGATCCCAGTTTTGTAAATACTGGAGCATGTTGTAGTAACATAACTTATATTGACGGAGAAAAAGGAATATTAAGATATAGAGGTTATCCCATAGAAGAGATAGCGGAAAGAAAAACTTTTATTGAAACAGTATATCTATTGCTTCATGATAACTTTCCGCCAAGGAGAGAAAAAAATAAGTTTTCTCGTTTACTAACAGAAAACTCATTGCTTCATCAAGATATGATACACTTTTTTCATGGGTTCCCACAAGGTGGGCATCCCATGCATATTTTATCAACAATGGTAAATGCTCTATCAACCTTTTATCCTAACATAGATTCTAAATCACTTGAAGAGGACGTAGATTCTACTGCAACTAAGCTAATCTCTGTTATGAGAACTATAGCAGCTTTTGCATATAAGAAATCTATCGGAGAACCATTTGTATATCCAAGGCATAATTTGCAATATTGTACTAACTTTCTAAATATGATGTTTGATTCGCCCGCTAAGCCTTACAAGCTAGACAAAGATATAGTAAAAATTTTTAATATGTTATTGATCTTGCATGCGGACCATGAGCAGAACTGTTCTACAACGACGGTAAGAACTATTGGTAGTGCGCAAGTAAATTTATATGCGACTATTTCTGCTGGAATAAGTGCTTTGTCGGGACCTCTGCACGGTGGGGCAAGTCAGGCTGTTATGAAGATGCTTAGGACTATTTATTATGGGGATGGTAGTATCGAACAGTATATTGAAAGAGCTAAAGATAAATCAAATCCATTCAAGCTTATGGGGTTTGGACATAGAGTTTATAAAAATTTTGATCCGAGAGCTAAGATCCTAAAGGATTCATGCCATAAACTTTTGAAGAAACTAAATATTGATGATCCTCTGCTTAACTTGGCTATTGAACTTGAAGAAAAGGCATTGGCCGATGATTATTTTGTAAGCCGTAACCTGTATCCCAATGTTGACTTTTATAGTGGAATCATTTACAAGGCTATTGGTATTCCCGAAAATATGTTTACTGTAATGTTTGTGTTAGGCAGGTTGCCAGGTTGGATTGCGCAATGGAAGGAAATGGTTGAAGCCAAGGATCGAAAAATAGCAAGACCGAGACAGATTTATATGGGGAAAACACTAAGACATCTTAAGTAGAGCTCTATACAAAAAGTATTTCGCGTTTATACTTAGAAAGGTCATAAATGACACTTCTAAGTATAGAGTTTTAAAAAAGCTAAGTAGCTTTTTTAAAAGTTTGAAAATTTAATGCTACTAGTTTTTTTAGTCTTTCCTTTTTTTTATTTTTTTAAGCATTACATAAATAGAATTAGCATTAATATAAATAAGGGCGTATGCCCATATTTTTATATGTCGTAGTTTTTGTGTAAGGGGAAATCGGTATTTTTACAGATAAACAGGTTTTTCTTTCCAAAAGCTATATTGTTTCAACTAGAGCTTTATGAAGAGCGAGTTGCGCCTGCTCAAATTTGCTTCTTTCTATGACAAATTGCATATTAACCTGGCGTAAGCACTGATCTAGAGCTAATATGTTAATTCCTGCTTCCGCAAGTGCGTTTGATGATTTAGACAAAAAACCTGGAATTGCCATGTTTGTTCCCATTACGCATACGACAGATACTTCAATAACTCTGATTTTAGCTTTTGGAAATTCTTTTTTCATAACTTCAATAGCTTCAGTGGGGCTTTTCTCATTCTCGCCGATGTAATGAGTAATAGTATTTGCATTTGTATTTTTTGCTATATAATTGATGCCAAACTTATTAAAGGCGTTAAGAAGTCTATAATCGTAACCGGGTTGTCCTACCATGTCAGAGTCGTATACTTCAACTGCTAATATATCGTTTCTTCCACAAATCATATCGACTTTGGGTATAGGTGAAACATAATCTCTGCTAATCAGAGTTCCTGGATGTTCCGGTTCAAATGCATTTTTTACTCTGATGGATATATTTTTCATTTCCATTTCTTTTGATGCGGAAGAATGAATGGCTTCCATATCCATATCAGCAAGTTGATCTGCTATATCAAAATTTGTATTGCCAATTACTCTTACTTTGTCGGTGCCAAAAAGTTGTGGGTCTCCAGTGCAGAGATGATATTCTTTGTGTATAACTCCTTCACTGGCGTTTGTGACGACAGCCAGTTTGCTGAATGTTATTTCGCTGTAGCCTCTATCAAAGAGTCTCATCATTCCTTCGCTGCATTTTGTATAACCAGTTACTATTGGCAACTCCGTATTAAGGTCGATTTTTTTGAATGCTTTCTGAATTACTTTATTTATCGGGTAAGTAGTTGTTTCTTTCCAGCCAGTTAAATCAACAAAGCAAGCGTTGACTCCGTTGGCTTGTAAAATTAATACTGAATTAAAAGCACTATGAGCTTCGCCGAGAGCGCTGAGAAATTCACGGCTGGCGGGTAAATAATTTTCAGCTGAAAGGTGTCCGTACGAATGAATTCGCAATAAATCCTGTAGACATGCTTTTATCCCATCAACTCTTTCGTTTACAAAAGAATCGGCTTCATTCACGTTAAGGCCAATATCTTCAAGGAAATGATTGATCTTCAACATTTTTCTTCTTACATTTTCAAGCAGTCTTTTCCATTCGCCGTCACATTTTGCAAAGCTTGCATAAACTCCGGGTTCACCGGTTTTTTTGTGTTCCAACAACATATTTGTCATGCCTGAATAGGCAGAAACAACAAATATTCTATTATATAACTCATTTTGCTTTAAGTTCTCAAGAAAAATATTGTCCATTAACTCTTTGAAACGGCTCATAGAAGTGCCGCCTATTTTCTCAACAGTATGTAATCTTGACATCTAAAAATCCTCTATTCTGATAATATTTACTTTTCCAATAACAACGTCCAAAGTTTCTATCCTTTTGACCGCTGTTGAAATATTCTTTTCTTGTGTTTCATGTGTAATAATAACAATGGGGACGCTTTCAGTTGAATGTTTTTCTTTTTGAAGCAAAGACGAAATACTGATTTTTTCTTCTCCCAGAATTGTGGATATGCGAGAGAAAACACCCAGTTGATCTTTGACCTGTACGCGGATATAATAACGTGTTGTAATATCTTCCATTTTGATCAGGTTTTTAAACTGTTTTCCTGTTCGGAATGCTGGCACTCTGCCGTGCGAGCTAAATTTTAAATTCAAAGCTACATCTATTATGTCTGCTATTACAGCGCTTGATGTGGCTTCCATTCCTGCTCCACGCCCACAAAATAACACTTCTCCCACAGGTATGCCTTTAACAAATACGCCATTATTCACACCTCCAATGTCGGCCATTAGCTTTTGGGATGGAATAAGGGCGGGGTGTACCCTGATTTGAACGTTATCTTTACTCTTTTTAATTATGCCTAGCAATTTGACCTTATATTCAAGTTCTTCGGCAAATTTAATGTCAATAACAGAGATATTACGGATTCCTTCAATATAGATAGGTTTCATACGAAACCATTCACCATAAGCAAGCGATGCAAGGATTACGGCTTTGTGGGCAGTGTCAATGCCATCAATATCAAAGCTTGGGTCAGCTTCAGCATATCCAAGTTCTCTAGCCTTTTTTAGGACTGTATTAAATTCAGTTTTATCTTGCTCCATTTTTGTCAAAATGTAATTGCATGTTCCATTTAGAATTCCACATATTTTTTCAATGCGATTTCCGGCAAGTCCTTCCCTTAAGCTTTTGATAATTGGGATACCGCCAGCTACTGATGCTTCGTAGTATATATTTGCTCTTGAATTCTCCGCGGCAGCGAAGAGTTCTTCGCCATGTTCTGCTAACAAAGCTTTGTTAGCTGTGACGATCGGTTTACCTTGCTTCAAGGCTTTCAGTATATAATCTTTAGCGACGGTTATTCCACCAATTAATTCGACAATTAAATCAGACTTTTCTATTAACTCATTCGTGTCAGTTGTCAAAAGTTCTTTGGGGACGTTAACATCCCTTTCAGTTACAATATTAATATCTGAAATGCCGATTAATGTTAGCTGCATGTCGATCCGTTTAGCTATAACAGTTTTATTTTCTAAGAGATATGCCGCCACACCAGCACCAACGGTGCCAAATCCTATAATACCAATTTTGACTTGTTTCACTTTGAATGATCCTTAATTTTTGAAAAAAATATGTACAGATAAATCTATAAACTTTTCTCATTTTTTCAAATTAGGGAAAGTAGTGAGGTACATTTTTACATATTAATAATTTTCTTTGCAAATAATGGCACAATTCCTGATTATTGAGTGGAAATTTAGTTAAATGAGGGGCATATTCATATGGTTTGATGTGTCGAAAAGTGAAAAATTACTTAAAATAAAAAATAAATTTAACAGGATTTATAAATGTTATATCAAAAATTGGCCAAAATATTTGCTACGGATATTGGAATAGATCTTGGAACTGCAAACTGTCTCGTCTTTGTAAGAGATCATGGAATTCTTTTGTCAGAACCTTCTGTTGTTGCTGTAGCCGAAGGAGAAAGAAGAGAAATTGTCGCTGTAGGAGAAGAGGCTAAAAGGATGCTTGGT
>Ga0233447_1000713_pt1 | contig 33825 bp, 28 predicted proteins | sample SI_124_October20_3_FD_183014 | JGI IMG/M metagenome (GOLD analysis project Ga0233447, IMG submission 183014) | Seawater microbial communities from Saanich Inlet, British Columbia, Canada - SI_124_October2016_135_MG | ecosystem: Environmental > Aquatic > Marine > Inlet | place: Canada: British...
ACCCCATTTGTAACTTTAAATGTACATCAAATATAAATTCATATAACACTAAATGCACCTGTAATACTAAACGCACATGTTCTCCGCTCAAAAAATAAAAAGGTGCATTTAACTTTGCAATTCACCATATTTTTTCAATTCCTTTTCTTAATTCTCTTGATTTTTAACCTTCAAGCTATACCTTTTGCTAGGTCCTTCTTGCATTAAAACGACAATATTGTATGTAATAGGTGTTGGTGGTTCCTTTCTTAAGTTAATAGTAAAAAGAGTCGGATAAAAAAATGGGAAAACACATTAAGTTTTTATTTTTAATGGTCAGCTTTAGCTTGCTTACCGTAGTGTATTTATATTCAGCAGATGATATTAAAATTCAAAATGTATTAGATACTGGTACATTCAATACTTGCATTGCTCAGGATAAAGATGGGCTGCTTTGGATTTCTGCATGGGGGAAAGGATTACTCTGCTATGACGGGAATGAGTTTAAAGAAATAAAAATAAATGAAGATTCATCTCCTACTATACTGTCAATTGTTGTAGATAGGGAAGGGATACTATGGTTTTTTGTTGCGCACTACGGATTATATTCTTACGACAAAAAAATAGGTGCTTGCAAACACCATAAACCTGCACCCGACACTCCGAATGCCCTAATATGTGCTGATATTAATTGGACACCTAACAATATTACCGAAGATAAAGATGGCCTTATCTGGTTTGGAACCACTGAAGGATTAAATTCCTTTGACAAGAATACTGGCAGATTTACTCAGTACAAACATAATCCAAACAATCTCAACAACTTGAGCAATAATAGTCTATGGACAGTTTTTGTAGACAGGGATGGTTTAATTTGGGCTGGAACAGAGAGTGGGCTAAACAGCTATAACAAGAGAACTGATAAATTCCGTTGCTATAAAAATCAACCAGGTAATTCCAATAGTTTAAGTAGCAATCAAATTCGTGCAATAGCAGAAGATAAGGAAGGTAATCTCTGGATAGGTACAAAAAATACAGGCATAGATAAGTTTGACAAGAAAAAAAATGACTTTATAAATTATAGGCATAACCCTAATGATTTCAATAGTATATCATGCAATGCAATTCGCCATCTTATGATAGATCAATTTAATAATTTATGGATATGTTACGATGGCAATAGCGGACTAGATCGATATAACATTGATATAAACACTTTTAAACACTACACCTATGATCCTAAAGACCTCAATAGTATAAGTTCGAATGACATACTATCTTCTTTTGAAGATAATGCTGGTATAATCTGGTTAGCTGATGGTTCAGGTAATGTAGATAAGTGTATCTGGAAACAAGATGTTTTTAGCAATTATTCACATAACCCAAAAGATCCTTCTAGTATAAGCTCAAATAGCATAATAGCACTATATGAAGATAAGAATAATAATATCTGGGTAGGGACATGTAGGGGTGGCTTGAGTTTATTCACAAAAAATGATGAATTTGAAAACTTTAAACCTATTCTAAATGATCCTTTCAGTTTACCTGGTAATTCGGTAACATCCATCCTAGACGCGTCAGCAGGCAAACTATGGCTGGGGATTGATAATGCTAAAGATTCTGTGTACCTATTTGATATTGCTTCCAAAAAGATTATAAAGAGTTTCAAAAATCCATATTTGGGCTGTGCACCATGCCTTTTAACCAAAGATAATAAAAATCCGGATATAATATGGTTTGTTTCCTACTTTGCAGAAGGATTATTCAGTTTGAATACAACAACAGGTAAATTTACCCAACACAAACATATTCCAGGCAACGTAAACTCTATTAGTGACAAAGTTACTTTTAGTTTACTTCAAGAAGGAGATATTTTATGGCTTGGCACTGGGGGAGATGGTTTAACTAAGTTTGATAAAACAACTGGAACGTGTATACACTACAAGCATGATCCCACTGATAAAAACAGTATTGGAGGAAACATTGTTCTTGAAGTACATATTGATAGCAAAGGAGACTTTTGGATTGCAACTGAAAATGGAGGACTGAATAAGTTTGACAGGAAAACAGGAAGATTTACTTCTTATGGAGTGAAGGATGGTTTCCTAAATAATGACACTAGAAATATCTTAGAAGATAAGGAAGGTTACTTTTGGGTAAGTACAGATTCAGGTATAGCAAAATTTGATCCGAATACGTCAAAGGTTGTAAAATTATTTATGAAAACCGATGGGCTGTCTAGTAGTCACTTTACGAAAATGGCTGATGCACTGAAAGATTCAAAGGGCAATTTTTGGTTTCCAAATATGAAAGGAGTTTGCAAGTTTAATCCTGAAAATGCAAATAATATTCAACAGAACTTACATATTCCCCCAATTGTACTAGCGTCTTTTAAGTCCAAGGAAGGGACTTACAACGAACAGGGGATAAAAAAGTTAACAGAAATAATACTACCATGGCCAGATAATTCTTTTGAATTTACCTTTGCAGCACTGGATTATACCGAACCATCAAAAAATCAACTTGCCTTTAAGCTTGAAGGTCTTGATGAGGATTGGCATTATATTGGGACAAGTCATTTTGGTCAATATGTAAACCTTAACCCTGGTAAGTATGTACTTCACTTGATAGGGGCTAATAGTGATGGGTTATGGAATAAAAAAGGAACTGTCATTACGATAATAATAGAACCGCCATTTTGGAAGGCATGGTGGTTTAGATTAGCAATTGTTATCGTTTTTCTTAGTGTTGTTCTATGGATAATACGATATATAAGAAAAAAACAAGAAAAACAAGCCTCGGCAATGAGAGATCGCGCAATTGCACAAGCAACCTCTTTTGTGGCACATGATGTGCGCAAACCGTTTATTGGGTTGAAGATGATGCTTCAGATGTTGCCAAAACTTACCCCTGCGCAAACAAAGAATTATTCAGAAGATTTAGATATATCCATTCGTAAAGTTGATGCAATGCTTGCGGACATTATGGAAGCATCCCGAGAAGTGAAATACGAGTTATTCCCTAAAAATATTCTTACTATATTAGATTTAGCGATAAAAGATGTTTCTCGCTATCATCCTAATAAATGTATAGATTTTTATTATAATCTCGATGCAGTTGCGCTTATTCCTTTAGACGAGCAAAGAATGTGCAGGACTTTTGAGAATATAATAGACAATGCCTTTGGCTTTCTTCCGGATAAAGGAGGAATCATATGGTTTTCCGTTAAAGAAAAGAATAATAAAGCTGAAATAATAATAGGCAATACACATTCTCATATCCCAGAAGACAAAATTAACAAGATATTTCAGGATAAATTTACTTTAGGGAAAAAAAGTGGAACAGGTTTGGGGTTAAGCATAGCTACCAAAGTCATTAAAGGTCATAATGGTTCTATTACAGCCAAAAATATTCAAAAAACACCAGGTTTTACCCCTGAAAAGATCAGAGATGTCCAAGGAGTCGAGTTTACTATAAGTTTACCCTTAACAAAGCAACCTGGCTATAGTTTAAAAGATCCTTTACTTAAAAATTCAGGAGAAGCAAAAGCTAAACTTGGGATGGTTAGAAAAGGAAGCCCGCTGGCCGGTTCTTTAGAAATTGATACTTTAATAAAAAAATTGGAATCATTGAAACGAAAACCTAATCTACTCATTCTTGACGATGAAAGTATCTATCGCATGAAGGTTAGAGATGTTCTTGATAATTTAGGTGAGCTCAATAAACTCATCCATGTCTATGATGCATCTAGCTATAAGGAAGCGATTGATGTATTGAATCATACACAAATAGACTATTTAATTTGCGATATTGATTTGTCCGATGGAGGGTATGATGGTTTTTCTGTTCTAGCTAAAACTTTAAAGAAATATCCAAGCAGTATGGTATTGATGCATACAAACCGAAAAGAATCCAAAGATATAAGCAAGGCAAAAGCTCTGGGTGCCTGTGGTTTTTGTTCTAAGCCCATAACCGAATCAATATTGGTAGACCTTCTATTAAATAACAAACTGTGGCCTAGTGATTTCAAGGAAAAACGATCTAAAAAACTCAAAAAAAATAGTGGCAAATACGTCAAAACTATTCCAAATTCGGCTATTTTGATTGTAAATGATGATTCCTTAGCTTTGGATTTTGCACTGAGTACGTTAAAGTCGTATATCAACCCCAAGGATAATATCTCTATTTTTACAGCTAAAAGTTATGCGAAAGCAAAGGATATTATTGATAAAAGAAAGCTCGATATATTAATTACAGATTTTAATTTGGGTTCGTCGGAAACGGGAGTAGATGTATGTCAATATATGAAAGAAAAAAGTCCTGAATCCGTAAGGATAATATATTCCGGAATGATCAAAGGAACAAGAGAAGAGTTAAGGAAAAAAAATAAAGCTTGTATAGATGATGTCTTTTCAAGTTCTCACAACATTAAAGATGTGCTTAATACGGCTTTCAAGATTTTAAGAAAGAAATGTAATAAAATTTAAAATTAAATATTTTGAGTAGAAATTTGTATATGACTGGGGTCATTATAAAATAGTGTTTCGAAATTAACAACTTTGACTTGCTCTAATTGCTTACTGCGATATAATAAAAAAATGAAAAAGAATATTCAACTCCTATATTTGACCACCATTCTCAGCTTTAATTTGCTCACCACAATACATTCGTATTCAGCGAATGAAGTTAAAATTCAGAGAGTGTTGGATACTGGCAAAGTAAATGAATGTATTACTCAAGACAAAGACGGATTACTCTGGTTTGGCACAGAAGGAGAAGGTTTGTTCTGTTACGATGGAAATGAGTTTAAAAAAATAAAGATAATGAATAGTAAAAATCGTTCTCCAATAATATGGTCTATTTTTGTAGACAGGGAGAACACAATATGGTTTTTGGTGCAAAATGAAGGATTATATTCTTATGATAAAAGCACTGGTATTTGTAAAAAGCATAAACCTGCACCCAATAGTCCAAATTTCTTAACAAGCGACAATGTCAACTGGATACCTAACAATATCACTGAAGATAAGGATGGTCTTATCTGGTTCGGAACTACTGACGGACTAAATTCATTTGATAAGAAGACAGGCAAATTTACTCAATATAAACATAATCCAAATAATCCCAACAGCTTGAGTAATAATAGTGTGTGGATAGTTTTTGTCGACAAAGATGGCTTAATCTGGATAGGGACACAAAATGGGTTGAACTGCTATAACAAAAAAACTAATAAGTTTTTATGTTATAAGCATAAACCAAACAATTCTGACAGTATAATTGACAAGTGTATCCGTGCAATTGCAGAAGATAAAGAGGGTAATCTCTGGATAGGTACAAGAAATGCAGGAATAGATAAGTTTGATAAGAAAACAAAGACTTTTATAAATTACAGAAATAATCCTAATGATTCAAACAGTATATCATATAACGAAATTCACCATATTATGGTTGATCAATTTAATAATTTATGGATATGTTATGAAGGCAGTGTTGGGGTAGACCGATATAACATTAAAACCAATACTTTCAAACACTACAGCTACGACCCTAAAAATCCTAACAGCATAAGTTCAAATGATATAGTGTATTCCTTTGAAGACAGTACCGGAATAATCTGGTTAATTAATAGTTCAGGTAGTATAGACAAATGTGTCTGGAAACAAGATGTTTTTAAAAAATATTCACATAACCCACAAGATCCTTCCAGCATAAGCTCAAATAACATAATAAAATTATACGAAGATAAGAGCGGTAATATATGGGTAGGAACATTTAGTGGTGGTGGTGGTTTAAGTTTATATGCAAAGAATGGTACGTTTAAAAACTTTAAACCCATGACGGATGATTCCTCTAGTTCGTCTAATGGCTCAGTTTCTTCCATTTTAGACGCACCAGACGGCAATCTCTGGCTGGGAATTCGGGATAATATAAATGGTTCTGTAAAACTATTTAACATTGCCTCCAAAAAGGTTATAAAAAGCTTTAAAAATCCATATTCTAACTGTGCACCATCCTTCTTAACCAGGGATAATAAAGATCCCAATGTGATATGGTTTGCTTCTTTCTTTGAAGGGAATTTATACAAGTTGAATACAATGTCTGGTAGCTTTACCCAATATAAACATGTTCCAGGCGATATAAACTCTGTAAGTAATGAAAATACTTTTAGTATACTTCAGGATGGGGATATTTTATGGCTTGCAACTGGAGGAAATGGCTTAGCTAAGTTTAATAAGACAACGGAAAAATGTATATACTATACACATGATCCAAATGATAAAAGCAGTATTAGTGGGAATATCGTTCTTGAATCATATATTGACCACAAAGGTAATTTCTGGGTTACTACTGAAGACGGAGGTTTAAACAAGTTTGACAGGGAAACAGAAAATTTTACCTCTTATGGCACTGAGAGTGGTTTCCCCAGCAGTGGTGGCACAAGACATATCTTGGAAGATAAGCAAGGATGTTTGTGGATAAGTACAAATTTCGGTATAGCAAAATTTGATCCTAACACATTAAAAGTTATAAGGTTATTCACAAAAGCAGATGGTGGGCTTCCAAGTAATCAGTTTGACAGATTGGCAAATACACTGAAAGATTCAAAAGGTGACTTCTGGTTTTCAACGATGAAAGGAATTTGCAGATTTGATCCTAATGATGCAAATAATATTGAGCAAAATCTGCATATCCCCCCAGTTATATTGACATCTTTCAAATCGAAAGAAGGCACTTATAATGAACAGGGAGTAAAGCAATTGACAAATGTAATTCTTCCATGGCCAGATAATTCCTTCGAATTTACATTTACAGTATTGGATTATATGGATCCTGGAAAGAATCAGTATGCCTATAGGCTTGAAGGATTTGATAAAGACTGGAACTACACTGAGACAAATCATTTTGGTCAATACATAAAACTTCCCCATGGTAAATACATACTTCATCTGAAGGGGGCCAATTGTGACAGACTATGGAATGAACAGAGCACATCTATTAAAATAACAATCGAACCTGCTTTTTGGCAAACATGGTGGTTCAAATTAGCAATCGCTGTAATTTTTCTCGTAATTGTTTTACTAATCGTACAGCATAGAAGGAAAATACAAGAAAAACGAGCCATTAGTATGAGAGATCATGCAATAGCAGAAACAACCTCTCTTGTGGCGCACGATGTCCGTAAGCCATTTTCTCAGTTAAAAATAATGCTTCAAATGTTGCCCAAGCTTACCCTCGCACAAACGAAAGATTATTCAGAAGATTTAGATATATCCATTCGTAAAGTTGATGCGATGCTTATGGACATTATTGAAGCATCTCGAGAAATGAAATACGAATTGGTCTCGGGAAATATCCTTACTGTGTTGGATTTAGCGATAAAAGATGTGTCTCGTTATCATCCTAATAAATATATAAATTTTTATTATAGCTTCGATGCTGTTGCACTCGTCGCCTTAGATGAACAGAGAATGTGCAGAGCTCTTGAAAATATAATAGATAATGCCTTTGACTTTCTTCCCAATAAAGAAGGAATTATGTGGTTTTCAATAAAAGAAAAGAATAACAAAGTAAAAATCATCATAGGCAACAGTCATTCTCATATTTCAAAAGATCAAATGAACAAGATATTTCAGGATAAATTTACTTCTGGTAAAAAAGGAGGAACGGGGCTAGGATTAAGTATCGCTACTAAAATCATCAAAGGGCATAACGGTTCTATTACAGTAAAAAACGTGCGAAGAACGCCAGGCTTTGTACCTGAAAATGTCAGAAATATTCAAGGAGTTGAGTTTATGATAGTTTTGCCTATAACTAGTGAGTTAGGCTACACTTTGAAAGATCCTTTGCTTGAAAATTCAGAAGAAGCTAAAGCTGCACTTGGAATGGTTAAAAAAGAAAGCCCACTGGCAGGTTCTTCAGAAATTGACACTTTAATAAAAAAATTAGAATCTTTGAAACAAAAACCGAATCTACTCATTCTTGACGATGAAAGTATATATCGTATGAGGATCAGAGATGTTCTTGGCAATTTAGGTGATCTAAGTAACCTTATCCATGTCTATGATGCAGGTAGCTATAAAGAAGCAACAGATGTATTGAATCATACAAAAATAGACTATTTAATTTGCGATATTGATTTGTCAGATAAAATAAATGATGGTTTTTCTGTGTTATCTAAAACCTTAGAAAAATATCCAAGTAGTATGGTATTGATACATACAAACCGAAAAAAACCTGAAGATATAAACAAGGCGAAGACGTTGGGTGCCTGCGGATATTGTACTAAGCCCATAACCGAAGCAATATTAGTAGATCTACTACTAAACAAAGAGCTATGGCCCAGCGATTTCAGAAAGAGACAGTCTGAACAACCTAGAAAACGTATTACTACTTACATCAAAGCCGTCCCCCATTCGACTATTCTAATCGTAAATGACGATCCATTAGCTTTGAAGCTTACACTGACTATGCTAGAATCGTATATTAACCCCAAGGATAATGTGTCAATTTTTGCAGTCAAAAGTTACGTGGAAGCAAGAGATATTATTGAGAGTAAAAAGCTAGATGTAGTAATTTCAGATTTCAACCTGGATTCGCCGGAAACAGGAGTGGATGTATGTAGGTATATAAGAGAAAAACAGCCTGAATCCATATGCATAATATATTCCGGAATAAGTGGAGGAAAAATTGAAGAATTGAAAGAAGCAAACAAAAATTGTATAGATGATGTGTTTTCAAACTCCTATGAGATAAAAGATATGCTTAGTAAAACTTTCAAAATTTTAAGAGATAAAAAAACTGTATCAACAGTTCTTACAGAAAGTGAGATTCTTAGTGAACTGATATATTATACTATCTCAATGTTGTACAGGAAACTGGACAAAATTACATCGCATGTTGAAAAAGCTCCTAAACTTCTCAGTGATTTAGAAAATTTTAAGGCTGAACTTGATCCTATCATAAAAGATATGGATTATATTGAAAATATACACAATGCCGTTATAGACTATATTGAAAACGGCAGAAGAATAGACCCACATACTGCAAATGAGTTAACAACAATAAACCAGCTTCTAAAGAAGTACGCTAATAATAAAACAAAAGGAAAATTACTTGATGAGTATCTAAAAATTTTACATTTTCTAAGGCATGATATTACTGGTAACATTATTATAGTAAAGAATTTTATTCTTGAGGTTGAAATGTTTGCTGAAAGTATGGGAGATGAAGTTAAACTTTTTGCGGAAGAAAATGTGATAAAATTGCAGGGATTAAATGAAGCAATAACAACAGTAGAGAAGATGCTTAAGGATGGGGCTCTAAAACCAAAAACTGAAAACATTAGACTTATTGTGAGAGATATTATAAAGAAGTCAATGAATAAGATTCTGTCAATTCGGTAAATCAAAAGTGACAAAGTTTCGACTAAGTAAACAATTTTAGATGTTGTGGTTGAATGAGTACGCATCATTCGGAGTATTGCCTCATGAAAGTCTGCATTTGTAAAGAAGTGCGGTATATGAAGTATTATAGAGAGAAAAGCTTCTCTTTCAAAATAAAATTTCCAGCTTATTGTAATAAAGTTTATTGAAACTATATTTTACATTCGTTTCAATAAATAAAATTTAAACTATAGGCTAGCTAGGATGAGTTTTACTATTATTTTTTCATATGCATTAATAGTTTTTGGTATTTGCTTTGGGGTATTAGCTGGGTATACGTGCTTCAGCATGATTCAGCAAAATATTTCTAGAAATGAAAAAATACCCAGAAATTTTATATTTGGTATCATTTTTGCTATAATAGATATTGCATGGTGTGTTCCTCAAGCATTGTCTATATTTTCTCCTGGTGCTTCTTCCTGGATCTTTCCTGTTGCTATAATATGCTTGATAGTAGGATGTTGCTTTCTTGATTACTTATTTGCGCGTGCTTTGGCTGGTTTTTTAATACTACTAAGTCATTATTTCTTACTAGAATCGTTTGCCGCAGATATTCCGCATATGTGGTTGTTTTCGATAGCCTGTTATGTAATGGGAACTTTTGCAATTGCTATAGGTGGTGTGCCACATCTCCTGAGGGATTTGATAAGAAAAATTTCATTAAACAAATCATGGCGCATTAGTTTCACAATAGTGTTTGTATGCTATTGTCTGCTTGGTATAATTACTAGCATATCTATAATGATTAAATAGGATAGGATTTTAAAATAATCGGCGCCAAAAAGCTCCAGGTTACCTACTATTTTCTCTAGGAAATGGGATAAGTACGTAGCAGTTATTGAAAATGAATTTATTTCCGAGACAGATTGAAGGAATAAAATATCTAGCAATAGCTGCATTTATTGCGTCAACACTCTTTTTGTGTGTCTCAGGATTGGAGAGAATCTTAACATCATGAGGACTTGTTATATACCCACATTCAAGTAATACGGCTGGTGAAACAGCGTGCCTTAATACATAAAGTCTATTTGGATAGGTTCTATTATATATCCCTGACGGTCTCACTGATCCCATTTTCCTTTTTCTCGCATGATAAGAGTCAGCCTTAAATCCTGATTTCACCATTTCATCTGCTAACAGATCAGCAAATTTTTTGCTTTTAGCTGGGAAAGCACTTTCGCCACCATATCGATCATCATAATATAAAACACAGAATCCGCTCATTTTATTCCATAGGGAGCTCTTTTCTCCATCTCTTTTAGCTATCTCAATATCTTTGGCGGATCCGGCATCATGATGTATTTCTATATATAAATCAGGTTTTACTTTTTCTGCTAATTTAACTTTATCCCTAAGTTCCAAGTTTTTAATTGATGGAGCCACAATATAGTCAATGCCTGGATTTTGATATAGCTCTTCCCTAAAATAATTAACTATAGCATCATTATACACATTTTCATGACCACAATAATACCCCTTTGTCCCCCGATTTCCTTCATTGGTAGTATGTCCTGCAACAAGTAATACACGAGGGCTAGGTGAAGTAGTAGTACGGAAAGATGCAAGCAATCTTCCTGTAAAGCTTATCTGGATTATTGAAAATACCGCTATTAGCAATGTTGCATATAAGTTTGCTTTAAATCTTAATAAATAGACTCTACTTCTCATCTTGTTTACTTTTCTGCTAGATTTGTGTAGATGACTTTCTGGACAAGTTAAATTCAGTTTCAAATCCATTATGTACCTTTTTTTTCTTTATTGCTCCATTTAGAGTAAGGATAACACATTAACCTTGAGTTGTAATATCTCATTTTGCCAGTAACCTCTTTGTCCACCCAATCAGGCATAGAAACTTGCTGTGTTTCACTTTCTAATTCTACTTCAGTCATAATCAAGCCTGTGTTCTCCCCGTCAAAAACATCGACATCCCAAACTAAACCACAATATTCAATTTTATACCTAGTTTTGCTTATCAATGGTTTTAGGCATAGGGTATGCAGCATAATTTTTGCATCCTCGAGTGGTATTTCATATTCGAATTCTGCTCTTGAAATTCCTTTTACAGCACTCTTAATCGTCAATATTCCTTTGTTGTTGGCAATTCTGATGCGTGTACCAACCGCGCCATTCGAAGATAAGTATCCTTGTATGTATCTTGACCCTGATATGTTTTTCAGAAAACTATCGTCTTTTACAAGGAATTTTCTCTCTATTTCAACTCCCATACTCAATATCCTTTTTTATGTTCAAACTGTTCTATCTTTCGAGATTCCATGTTATGCTTTATATTATCTTTACGCAAAAATTATTTTTTGTGATCATTATAGAGCCATTTTAATTGTCTGGTTTATAATCGCTTAATTCTTCCGAAACTACATATTTTATCTTATTGGCTGTTTTCTTGCCAATTCCATGTAATTTTGCCAATTCTTTTTCCGATGCATTAATAATATTTGTTATAGTTTCAAAATGATCAAGTAGGTTTTTTGCAGTTTCTTTCCCAATTCCCGGAAGCATCCTGAGCAGATTTATTTTTTGTGTATTTAAACGTTTAGCGGTATACCCCAATAAAGAGCCCTTATTCTTCCCAACACGATTTCTCTGCATAAATAAGTGTTCAATATACCAGGCAGTGTCTTTCTCATCGATAGTTCTTAAAACTGGTATATGAAATGTTTGGGCAAGTGTTATTAATGCACCTTTTATAGATTCTATTGAAATATTAACACCGGTATTACAGCAAGTTTTTCCTTCAATTAATATTATTGGGCGTTGTGTAAGCTCAGTTAATCGGTACGCCTGATGAAATAATCTACCATCAATTATTGACAACAAGAAATCCTTTGTAGTTTTTCTTTCCAAAGTTATATCAGGTTCAATAAAATAATCACCATATTTTAACTGTTTGTACTCAATTTCAAAATTATACTTTTTCTGAAGTACATTTATCAACACTTCAGCATTTTCTCTATGATCAATAATTATTCTTTTTGTGTTCAAAAACTTTTACCTAATTTTATCTTGATTTTTATGAAATATTCAGGTTAACAATGAATTATACCGTAAACGGTAGAGTATTATCGCTTCGCTTTGCCGCATTTAAGGCTTAACTCGCAAGCTAAAATTTAAAATATTAGCCAACGGAAGTATACCTATGTTAATCAACTGAATACTTGAGCAAGAAATTCGAGTAGGATGGGGGAATATTTCTGAATAGAATATTGCTTTGAGCTTTTTTTAGCAGCAGTTGCCATTTGGTTGTAGCATACATGATCATTGCAAAGGGTTATTAATGCCTCTGTCCATTCAGATTGACTATTTACAAGAAAACCGTTTATACCATCATTAACGATATTACAGTTTTCTCCAATTGGACTGGCAATGACAGGTAAGCCTGCTGCTAAATATTGTATCAATTTAAAGGCAGATTTGCCTTTTGAAAATTCATCATCTGGCAATGGCATAATACCAACGTGACTACGAGTTAACAGGTCAACCTCAGTCTCCTGAGACCAATCAACAAACCGCATTTGTACTCCGGAGATTTTTTTATTCTCCAACGACTTACTAGCAATTACTAGCAATTCAAAATCGACTCTGCTTACCATTGCCTGCAATACTTTTGCAAAAGCTTGTAAATAACAGTAGGTAACCGGAGTTCCAATCCAAACTACAGTAAACTTACTAAATTTAGGTTTACTAACTTTATACAAATCTAAATCAACCACAGTTGGTACTTTTAGTATATTATTATTAAGCGATCCAATTTTTCGTAATAAAAAATCATTAGCAATAATTATTCCAGAAGCATGCTCTGCAAGTCTATCAAACTTATTCTTCAACCATGGTTTATTCGCATATTTCTCCCATACATTATCATCGAAGTTCAAGATATACTTTTTATGCCGCAAGAGTAGAGCTTCAAGCCAGTAAGGCAAAAATGGCAGTAATTCATATTCAATAATCAAGTTATCAGATGCCCTAAGAACCGTAATAATTCTTCGAAATATGCCTATGAACAGTTTGAATGAGGATTTCTTTCCCGTGGAATACAGTTGATGCAAATAATCATCACCAAGCAATGGGTAAAGCTTTACCTGCCAGCCTGCCATATACAACTGGTCAAGATACATAAAATAACGATAACGACTGGATGCGCCTAATTCATCATATCTAGTATATACGGATAGTTTCATAGTTTCCTGATGAGATTTAATAAAGATTTTTTACTTATATTGTCTAGTATAATCTTTGTTTAACGTATCTTTAATAAGTTTGTATAGTTAATGATGACATATATCTTATTTTTAATAAATAATTTTTAATAGAGAATTTTTATATTGTGAATCAAAATTTATCCATCGCAATGGCAACTTTCAATGGTGAACCGTTTATTGCTGAACAATTAGCAAGCATTATTAATCAGTCTATTCCTCCGAATGAGATCATAATCTGCGATGATTCAAGAAATGAATTTACGTTCAACGCAATCGCTCCTTTTATGACTATCCATCCTGACTTGATCAAGTACCATTATAATGACAAGCAACTAGGCGTCAGTAAAAATTTTGAAAAGGCAATTTCACTAACCACTGGAGACATAATTTTACTTTCTGATCAGGATGATGTTTGGAAACTGAATAAAATTGAAAAACTTATAGCATTGCTAAATTCTACTCCTCACTGCAATGGGACTTTTTGCAATAGTGAATTAGTCGACAGGAATTTAATATCGCTTAATGTTACGCATTGGAGCTTAAGAGGATTTCGCGGCAATAAAGGATCTTTGTGTTCGTCTGATAATATGCTGGATTTCTTTTTAAAACGTGTTCCAGCCGCTGGCCATAATATGGTTTTTAATGCAAAGCTCAAAAATATCCTGTTGCCATTTCCTGATTTAATAGAATGTCATGATACCTGGATTGGGCTTATCATTGCCACAATTTCAAGATGGTCTTTTATTGATGACACTTTGACAAAATTCAGACAACACAGTGATAATGTATCAGAAATAGGCAGGCATAGCAAATTAAAAGAGGCCATCGCATCTATAAAAAATGACACATTCACCTGGCATTTATCTTTATACAACGAACTAATCGAACGCCTGTCTCAGAGTGATTATCACATAGAAGCAAAGGTTACGAATTTATTAACAGACCGGCGAAATCACTCGGCAGCCCGCGATAAAATGAACTGTAATATCCTCAAACGACTTCCGCATATTTTAGCAGAAATCAAAAACAAAAGGTATTTCAAGTACGGGCGAGGCTGGAAAAGCGTCATCCAGGATCTTTTATTAAGAAGATTATAAGATTCTACCAGTGATGCTCCATCATTTTGAGAAATGTTTATAGATAGGATGAATCAATCTAAAAATCCCACAAAAATCTAACGGAATAGCAATGAAATTAAAAAATAATTGTTTGATGAATAGAGTCAAATTCATATTTTCTTTGAAAAATTTAATATGTCTAAAAAACATAAAACTTAATCTATAACGTGGGCACCCAGTACTCATGCCGCCTTGCTCCATGTCCCATTTATATATTACATGAGGAACATATCTGCCACTAAATCCATGTGTACTAACCCCTCTCAAAAAAAAATCTAAATCATAGTTTATGCGTATTTTGGGATTAAATTTCCCACATTTAAGCCATAATTGACGCGTAAAAGGAGTAGTTCCCAACAATTTAAATGAGCTTGCCAGCTTCTTAAAATCCAAATATCCTGCTGCATTACTAAGTTGTACGCATGATATTAATTGCCCATTTCTAAGATAATCTCCAAAAAACAAATCAGTATCAGGATAATGTAAGAAGGCTTTTCTTATTATTTTTACAGTATTAACGGGCAATGTATCATCAGCATCAAGGAGCATAATGAGTTGTCCAGTACAATTTTCAATAGCCCTGTTGATCGTGGCTGTTGCTCCCATATTTTTCAAGTTATCCATAAAGGTAAATTTTTTATTGCCGATGTATCTCCTTTTACATTGAGAAAAACATTTCTTAGAAACTTCATCACTGCTTGCGTCATCGATCACAACAACTGAAAATTCCTGACAAGTTTGTTGCTCCAAGCTCATTAATGCGTTTTTTAATAAATCCCCTTTATTATAATGTGTTATAACTACTGAAATGCTCATTTTTTGAATTCCTTTTTCAGCTTTACAGCGTCCTGTAGAAAACACCAAAATGACAGTTTAATAAAAAAAATAAAGTTTTTAAAATAAACATGACCTTTAATTATCGAGTACAAATAACTGTAAATTTGTTTTAAAAAATTAGAATTAGAATTTTTTAATGCTGTCTTCCATGCAAATGTAAGATATGTCATGAAGTATTTTTTATAGTACTTATTAATTCTTAAATTTTGTTCCCATAAGAATAAGCACCAATTTACTAAATCATTTATGCTTATATTATGGTTTTGAGCATGCCCTAAAATAGCTTTATGCAAATTCAACTCCTTATCAGAAATAATTTTCCTATTTAGAAAAATCTTAAGCTGTGAGAGAGAAATTTTAAAAGCATTTTTTTGTTGTTGAGTTGATTTTATTAAACTAATATTGTTTAAATGATATCGATAATTCAATAAAACTTGAGGTATATTTGCTAACTGATATCCACAGTTTGAAATTCGACACCATAATTCATAGTCTTCAGCGTATATATATTTTTTATTATAATAAAAAATATTTGAATCAATAGTAGATTTTCTAAACATTACCGAAGAATGGACAAAAGGCGAATTAAAAAACAGGTGTGCTTTTATTGCTTCATTATCTATTGGGAGATTGAAAAATTGTTGCTTTTTTGATTTACAATAAAATATTTCTGTAAAAGTACCACACACAGCAATGCTAGGGTGAGTATTCATAAACTGAATTTGTTTATTAAATCTTTCAGGACATGAAATATCATCGGCATCCATTCTTGCAATATATTCACCTTTGCTAAGTTTGATGCCTTTATTTAATGACTTAATAATTCCTAGATTCATATCACTTATAATATGACGAATTCTGCTATCATCGTAAGATGAAATAATTTCATCCGTTTTATCTGATGAGCCATCATTTATAATTAAAAATTCAAAATCTTTATATGTTTGGTTTAAAATAGAATCAATTGCTTCTGCAAGATATTTTTCACCATTATAAACTGGCATTAAAACGGTAATAAGAGGATGGTTGATAGTTGATGCCTTTTGCATAGTTTTCTTATATTTTAATCCATGTTTTAGAAACAGGATGATTATTACTCCATCCTAGTTTTGGTGCAATTATTATTTTTCTCTGATATTCAGCCAACCAGGCACCCCACCAATGATAAGTACTATTGGATATAATGAAATGATTACACTGACTCATTAAGTATAAGTCTTCAAATATTGACATTTTAGAATTGTCTGTTCCAATTATCGTAATAGGAAATTCTGATTTAATATTTCTTAGTGCCCAATCTTTATCCAATGTAAAAATATAAAAATGTGGGTTATTAATTTTATCAGATAAATAATCAATAGCTTTTCTATAATATTTAGCATTTAATTTATAATGCACTTGGGACTCTTTTGATTCATTAAATTGTCTTATCCCAATACAAACAGAATTTTTACTCATGATTGAATAAAGGAGTTTGCGTTTTTTATTAGATAGTTTACGTGTAAACTTAAATTCCTCTGTTATTTCTTTTTTGATATTTGAAAAATATTTATCACTTTGCCAGTAACCATCTACTATTACAGTTTTGCTATATTTACTTATAAGTACTTTGTTAGTATATGAATTAACAGGCAAACCTTTTTTTAGTCTTAAAAGATATTCTTCATTAGTATTATATAATACAGGTTCATCAATATATATATTAGAATCAAATATTTTTATATTAAAGCTTCTAAAGAAAACTACCCTTGTATAGATATTATTTATGACTTTGTCTGGTTTAATATTTAGATAATCTAAACAATATTTTCTGTTATATGCAGTATCTAGCTTGAAAGAACCTATATCTAACCATAATGGCATATTGTTGTTTAATGCAATGATTCTCCCAGCTGCATATTGAAACATCTGGTTTCCAAGGCCACCTTTAAGTTTCACAATAACTTTATTTTTAGTTTTAATCATATTAATTTTTTCTAGCTAATAAATGATATCCAAAACAAAGTAATTCATCAGAACCAGCATCATTACTATTCAGTTTTTTTAGTTTTTTCAATAAAATTCTTTCTGAAATTTTCTCAACAAATTTTCTAAATTTACTACTCCTTGAACTAGGAGAATATTTGTTAGCAACACTAGTTATCCGTCTAATTTCCTGTCCCAGGTATTCGAAGTAATTCCCATTTACCTTTAGCTCTAATATATAAAATCCTAATTTCGTAAGATGTTTCTCATAAAAATATCGATTAAACCCAGTTGAATAGTGATATGGAGCAAAATGAGTTAAAGAACAAAATGGAGCTGTTAGGATTAAAACCCCTTTTGGTCTTAACAATCTGGATAGTTCTTTTAAAGCTGCAACCGGATCAGGCAAATGCTCAAAAACTTCAGAACAGAGAACAGCATCAAAAGAACTATCGCTTCTAGGAATATTAACGATATCACAAACAATATCAATTTTACTTGTATTCCACTGTTCTGTTTGCAATCCACTTGAATCACCTATTCCGTCATATTGACAAAAATCCTGTGATATATATTCAAGGTGAGAACATAAAGGCTTATTAACCGATTCTCCGGCTCCTACGTCAAGTATCCTACTGCCTTTGGGTATTGTAGATAAAGTTTTTTTAAGCCATCTCTGACGAGTATTCTCATTCTTTGTACCGACAATAGGATTAGGAAAGGTCCTATTTAAAATTGTTCTTATCAATCTCATATTTTTCCTATAACTTTATTTAGTAAACCAAAAACATCCACATGCATATGTCTGCTTATTCAATAATTTATTATTAGGGTCCGATATTAATCCACCATCACTTTCTAATTCTGGAATTAAGGTGAATTCTCTTAAATTTAATTCTAAATGCTTAAATATATTAATAATCATATCTTTTGTGTAAATTCTATGAGCATTAAACATTATTTTAGCTTCATTCCCTATAGGAACAACAAATAATAAGCTACCATTTTTAGCAACAACACGGGCCAATTCTTTCATTGCTTTAATATCTCCTTCCGGGTCAACTTGATCTCCATATCGACCAAGTCCTATATGCTCTACTACATGCATACAACTTAAAGAGTCAATACTATTATCTTTAAATGGAAGCTGGGTAACATCGACATGTTCACATTTCAAATTAGACAATTCAATTTTTATTGGTCGATAATCATAAAATTGCAAAGGGATAAAAGCTGAAATTAAAGTAACAAACCTCAAGTCGGAAGATATATCAACGTGTTTTTTAGGATTTATTTCTGCAAGAACTCTGGCAGCCCAAGCAGTATGATAAGTATAATGACGGTCAAAATCTGCATTACTCCCTGCATCGTAAAGAAATGGATACAAATCAGTTTTTTTTATGATAAAGCGCTTATTGGTTTGTTGTATGAAAAAATTATAATCTCCATTAAAGCGCCTTTTTAACAAAAAAAATGGAATCGTCTTTTTTATTATAAATGTTATTTTTTTAAAATAATAAAAAATCAAAAAATGTATTCCTTAATTCTCATTAGTACTCTTTTTAAGGGCGCAAAATAATTTTTAATATTTAACTTATCTTTATAGTTAAACATGATGTTACCATAGATTCTATACTTTATTATTTTCCTGGACATTACTACAATATCTTTTTTAGTTAAAGTTTGAATAATATTAGAATTTCCGTCTTTAAATGAAAAATTAATATCTCCTTTTGCTAATTTTTCCCTAAATTCAACAATATCACCAGTAAACTTTTGAGATTCATATTTTAAATAATCTCCAAAAGAGTTGTTCCTGGATGCTTGATGATTGCGCCCTCCAGTTGCCTGAAGAGGCAAAAAATATGACAAATATCCTTTGATATTAAAATTGTAAATGAATTTCAAAAAGGGGCCATGAACATCAAATTCTGCGTTGGTTAGCAATTTATTTGTTTTATAGAAGCTTGGTTTTTGCCTATAACTAGGAAAACACTCAAGATAGACATTTTTCCTTACACAGTATGTAAGCTCAGTTATAAAGCAAAATGTCGCCAACCAAAAAGGTAGAAAATCTCGTTTAACGGGTAAAGGCTTTTTAAACCAATCAGGAAATGTGACATCCCTTAACGTTCCGTCTTCATCCAAGTTGCTGGTAGCTCCAAAAACAAGAGATACTTCAGTGTCATTATCCAATATATTAACACATTTTTGGAACCATGTTTTAGATAAATACACGTCTGAAATAGGTAAGCACATAACATACTTACCACGACACATCATCAATGCCTTATAAAAGCCTTCATTTGCATCAGAATCTTTTTCTGAAATCCACCTAAGCCTTGAATCTTTTTCATATTCTTTTAATATTTCTATGGTATTGTCTGTAGAAACCCCGTCAACCAAAACTACTTCAAAATCTTGAAATGTCTGCTTAAAAATCGAATCTAAAGAATCTCTTAGATATTCTCCCCCATTTTTACAAGTGGTAAAAATGGATATTCTAGGCCTATTTTGATGCACGGTTTTTTCGCCTCATAACTATGAAATTTTTATAACTCTCCGGGGTACCTATGTCATATGATTTTTCTTTTATGGTATAAGCATAAAATAGATTTTTACACATTTTAGGGAATAAATCTTTTTCTAACGAAAACACTTCCCTTTTAGGAAATAAATCTTGTATATTTGTATTAAAACAATAAACACCGGCATTAATATAAGCAGCTCCCTGTCTTTGAGATTTTTCTGAAAAGTTCTTTATAATATTAGAGTTTATATCAAATAACACGCATCCATATCTTGCCGAATTTTCAGTTTTATTTACAACAATAGTAGCTAAAGCATTACTATTTTTATGGTATGAAATAAAATCATTAAGCATCATGTTGCAAAATGTATCTCCATTCATTATGAGACATATATCGCTTTTTACCAACTTCATTGCTTTTTTTACTGCACCTCCTGTACCTAAAGGCTTGTTCTCTTCTGACAGTATAATTTCATAACTATTTTCTTTATCATAATACCATTGAAGATATTCTTTCATATAACCACAGCATAATATAAAACGAGAAGGGATTTGCTTTGATACAAAATTCATCATTATATTTAAAAATGGAATCCCATTAATATCGGCCATCGCCTTAGGCCTATCAGAAACAGCAGGTTTTAATCTTTCTCCTTTGCCGCCACATAATATTAAAATATCTATTACCTTATTATTCATTATCTGCCATATAATAGACAATTTGACTTCCTAAAAACTCGATTGAAAATGGAACATAAAGCAAAGATTTTAACGCTTCTCTAACTTTCTTATGATAACAAGGAGAAGCAAACATTAATAAGAATCCTCCTCCTCCAGCACCAAGCAGCTTTCCGCCTGAAGCACCTGCCTTTATTGCAACTGAATATGCATCATCTATTGTTTCATTTGAAATACTTGCTGTAAGGGCTCTTTTTATTTTCCAGCTTTCATTTAGCAATTTTCCAAATAAATCTAAATCAGAATTATTTGACAAGATTTTAACCCCTTCATCAACAAAACTACCTAAGGTTTTAAAATCAGATTTTTTTGTTTTTATACTGGCTATTTTACCTTTAGCTATTTCTGTAGCATATCGTGAGATTCCGGTGTAGAATAACATTAAATGGCTCTCAAACTCTTTTAGCATGTTATTGCTAATTGTTAAGGGTAAAACGTTTATTTTCTGGTTCCCGCCAAACTTAATAACATTAATACCACCAAAGGCTGTTTGAGTTTGATCCTGTGATCCAACATGTTCTTTGATGATATTTTGTTCCACATCAATAGCATCCAATGCTAATTGTCGCTTGGAAATAATCTTCCCTGTAACCCCATTCAATGCATGTAACAGGCCAACAGTAAAAGCAGAGCTGCTTCCCAGGCCTGCACGAGCAGGCAAATCGGCATTGTGTGTAACTTCGATACCACGATCAATATGCATGAATTTTAAACATGCCTTAATTGAAGGATGCTGGATTTCTTCTATTTTGTTTATTAATTCAATCCTGGAATATACAACTCTAAATTTTTCTTTAAAAAACGGTGGCCAATATCTACAATTAATATAACAATATTTATCAATACTTGAAGATAAAACAGCACCTCCGTTTTCTCTGTACCACGCTGGATAGTCTGTTCCTCCTCCCAAAAAAGATATTCGAAAAGGAGTTCGTGTAATAATCATTAGCATGCTTTCTCTAAATTAACAATAACGCCCAAATTCATCTCGTTTTGAGAGAATTGGAGCTTTGACTGGCCACCGAAAATTAAACTTAGGATCATTCCATTTTATTGTAAACTGTAATTTTGGATTATAATAAGTTGATTGTTTGTAGTTAAACATCGCATATCCACTAAGAATTAAATGACCGTTAGCAAACTTTGGGGGGACAAGTATTTGATACCTGTTATTTTCTGAAATAATAAAAGATTCCCATTCCCTAAATTGACTTGATTCCTTATTGTAATTTAAAACAATACAGTATATTTCTCCAACAGGACACGAAATCAATTTCCATGTTTCGTTATCGCCGTGAAGCCCTCTCAAAACATCTTTAGTAGATATTGAATAATCATCCTGAACAAAATTTATATTTATTCCATTTTCCTTATATAATTGTTCATTATATGATTCTACATAAATACCTCTATGATCCTCAAAAACTTCCGGCTGTATTATTTTTACGTCAGCCAATGCTGTATCAATAATTTTCAATTGTTTATTGTTTCCTAACGAAATTATCTAATTGGCTTCCAAATAACATACGAATGTGTATCATTATAAACATTGCCAAATTTTTGATGATACACATTAAATATCTTAATTATTTTTTCTTTTTCAAGTTCTCTTAATTTTGTTAAAAAACCTTCAAGGTATTTTCTTTTCTTATGATATTGATATCCAAGATAATCAGATAATTTACTTAAATCATACAACTCATGAAGGCATTCTACATTAATACAAATTTTGGGCTTTTGCTCAATTAAGAAATTGATAAAATGATTATGGTTCGTTCCTACTTGTTCAAGTGCGCCAAAAGTAAAAACACCACTATTTTCTCCTAAAATTAATCCATTTTTAATATTGAAAAAATCATAATTTATTCCTTGAATGTCCAATCTGAAGTTTCTTCTCAACAATGAGATAATTTCTTGTGATGAAATTGCCCAATCCAATCCATAATATTTTTTTTCAGGATACAGCTTTGCCATATAAGCTAGATGATGGGCTGTACCACAGCCAAATTCAAATATATTATCAACATGTTTCAAATATTTTTTAAAAATATATGTCCTAAAAATATTTGTAACCTTAAATACAAAACTATCAGATATCGGCATAACATAATCTCCAAAATATCTAATAGGGCCATTCTTATAATAGTATTTTGGAATTAGTGTAGCTAAATCAGAACATTTATCTTTAACAAACTCATTTAAATTTTCCTGCCAGCCGTTTATCCAATCTTTATGCCTGTGAGCTCCTGCCTTTGAAAAGATATCAGAATTAATTTCTCTTATAATTTTGAATAAAAGTTCGTCTCTTTCTTTTTTTGAAAGTTGTCTATAGTATAGATTTTCAAGAACCAGTGACCTACAGTATTCTTTAATCTCCTCTGTTGTGCAACCAAAAAGTTCACAGTAATCTTTAATATTTATTTTAATTTTATTCATTTTTAAAATATCAATTCAATAATGTTAACGTTGTAACTTTTCTCTTTTAATACTAACACTAGAAGAAAGGATAGAAAAATAAACTCTTTGTTGGGTATGGCGGATTTATTAAAAAAAATGTTTGTGGACGTCTTAGTCAATAACTGCATAAGAAAGAGTTCCCCCAAAAGGAAATCTTCTTATCTTTAAATTATTTATTCCAAGCTCTTCCATGACAGCAATAGTTTCACCTGGCCAAACTTCATGATTTAATTCGTCAAAAGCAATTATTCCACCTTTAGGTATTCTATTAATTAAACATTTAATAGCACACAGTGTAGGCTCGTACATATCAAAGTCAAGCCATAACAAACTCACAACTAAATGGGGATTATTCTCGAGATAACCAGGTAAAGTTTTTTCCACATTCCCTTTTACAAGTTTGACTTTTGAAATATGTTTTAGAAATCTGTTCTGATCATATAATTCTATTGAAGTCATTATGTCTTTCAGGCTATCAATAGCCAACCCACCGATTTTTCCTTGATCCGCTATTCCTGTTTTGTCTTTTTCTGAAACTTTTACAAATCCTTTAAATGTATCGAAACCAATTATATTTCTAGTATGATTTATTGGTTCAAATATTTCACTTAGTTGTGCCCATGTCATAAGCCCTCCGCCATATAAAACACCACACTCTATGATTGATCCATGGATATCTAAAATCTTTTTAAAAAGTTCATAGCGGACTATAAATTTTCTTAAATCTTGAGTAGGCACATATTTAGAAAAATTCTGTAATTTTTCAACATTTGAACCAATACTATTTTGATAATAATCTTCTAAATTTGTTCGATAAGAAACTTCTTTATGGTTTGTTCTTGAAGGTTCTAGGAATCTTGAAGGATCGTTTTTCATTGTAGGATACCTTTTAATTTAGAATGATTATCATAAAAAATGTTATTATTATAGATTTCTCTTATGATAGTTAGTTCTTTCTTACTTAAAACAGACATATCTCCCGCCACTGCATTTTCATTAACCTGTTGTGTATTTAACATACCAGGTATAACTGATGAAGCGGTGCACTCTGAAAGACAAAAAAGTAAAGCTAGCTGGACACTAGTAATATTTCTTTTCCTCGCCAAATTATCAAATAGTATGTAGGCACTTGCCCATCTTTTTAGCTGTTCTTTGGGCCAATTAGCTCTATGATCAATCCCTTTTTTAAACTTTTCACCTCCTGTTAAAGTTCCCGTCAGAAAACCAAAGACTAAAGGTGTTCTGATAATGATGCCTACATCTTTTTCTAAAACTTCTCTAAAAAGTCCACATTCAGATGCCCTTTGATCAATCATATTATAGTTTACTTGTATTGTGTCGACAGGATATTTTGCTAATACTTCCAAACCGTCTTCAGGACTACGCACAGATATGCCAAATGCCCGAATAGTGCCATTTTTTTTTAATTTAGCAAAATAGGCAAAAACTTCTTCACTATTTACCAAGTCACTTAACATAGGACTATGCAGTTGATATAAATCAATATAATCGGTATCCAATCTAACTAGGCTTTTCTCGAATACAGATTTTAAGTATTTTATAGAAAAATCCTGTGGCATATTAAATCCAGTATGCGGAAGAGTTCCACCTTTGCTTGCAATTACAATATTTTTCCGGTTATAGCCTAATGCATGTGCTAAAATAGTCTCACTATGTCCATTACCGTAAAGATCTGCGGTATCAAAAAAATTAATACCTTTTTCAAATGCTAGGTTTAAAGCTCTTATTGATTCTTTGTCATCTACTTCCCCATAGGAATTTCCACCAATACCCCAACATCCAAAGCCAATGGTAGAAATACAAATTTCAGTTTTTCCCAACTTCCTATACTTCATTTTTTCTTACGTCTTTTGATTTACTATAAAACCTTATTGATTCAGGATAGTTTTCATATGCATTAATGAACCAGTTTATTGTTGTCAGCAATGCTTTTCTAAATGGAGTGTATTTAAAATTATTTATTTCTATAAATCTTCTATTGTCTGTATTTTTTCTACATATACCTTTGGGTTTTAATATATCAAAAATAATTTTATCTCTTGAAATATTCATTATATCGGAAATCATATAAGCTATATCTTTAATTGAATTTTCTTCAATTGTTCCAATATTCAGGCATTGTGCATTGTCATAATTCTCTAAAGCCCACATAAAAATTCTGGCAATATCCTGTGAATATGTGTATTCCCTTAACGGAGTTCCGTCTCCCCAAATAACAACATTTGTATTATTTTTTTTAGCCTCATAAAAACGTCTTATAAGCGCAGGAAGCATCGGTGCGTCATCGTAGTTAAAATTATCATTTTCACCAAATATCCCACTTGGAATAAGCCCTATTGCATTTATGCCATATTCTTCTCTATAAGCTCTAATTGCTGGATCGATTAAACGCTTTGCAAATGATGAACCATAATTTGAATCGTGAGGAAAACCATTATGAATACTGTTTTCATTTAAAGGTAATGGTGCTGCAACAGGATACATACCAGTAGTTAAAGTCATTATAGTTTTTTTTACATTGCATTTTTGGGCTGCTTCAAGAACAGCAAAGGTCATCAACGAAATATCCCTTAGCATTGAAGCTTGATGTTTTATACTTAAACCTATACCGCCACTCACTGCTGCTAAATGTAAGATTGCGTCCGGTTTATGCAAGTAGACAGTATCAATTGTTGAGCTTATATTCGTTAAATCACAATCTCTAGAAGTTAAAAATATAAATTCTTTATCAGGATACTCTGCTTTAATGTTTTTTAAACCGGTTCCCAGCACTGCAGATGCCCCTGTAACAAGTATTTTTTTATAATTCATAAATTTAGTCTTAAATATTAGAATAATCGTTTTTTTTGATAATGTTATATGCCTTTATTAACTCTAAAATGCCATCATCAAGGCTATATTTGGGTACCCAACCTGTTTTTTTAATTTTTTCATTACTGATTATATAATCTCTTTTATCAGGATCTTTGCCTACCTGAGATTCAAAGAAAGTGAACTCTGGGATTTTCTCTTTTATTTTTCTGCATAGTTCAATTTTTGATAAATTTGCATTAGAAAGACCAACATTATATGCCTCTCCCTTTAAAGAATCATAGTTTTCTATGCCATGCAGAAATGCTCTTGCAACATCATAAATATGAATAAAATTTCTCTTGAAATGTGCCTCGAATAAAACAATCGCTTTATCAAAGACTGCTCTATATACAAAATCATTAACTAACAAATCAGTCCTCATTCTCGGAGAAACACCAAAAACAGTGGCTAGCCTTAAACTTATGCCATTGCCTTTTTCAAGAACTGCCTCTTCCGCTTCAACTTTTGTCCTGCCATATAAAGATATAGGTCTTAATGGACTTTTTTCTGTGCAATATTCTCCTTTTTTACCGATCCCATAACCAGAGTTAGTTATGGGTATCACAAGTCTCTGATCCGAACTGAGCAATCCTACTGTCATTATAGCAGCATTTCGATTAATGCTTATTGCTGCAAGTCTATCTCTATCACAAAGAGGAGCACCAACAATTGCAGCCAAAGGGATAATAACATCATGTTTCGCAAGCAGCTTCTTAATCAATTTTTTATCACGACAATCGCCTCTAAGAATATTGAATTTGGTGTCTTTACAACAATCAAGTAGACTATTTTGCTTATACATAAAGTTATCTAATACCGTTACTTGATATCCCTTTGCTAATAAGAAGGGAGTTAGTATAGAACCTATGTATCCTGCACCGCCTGTAATTAAAACTCTCATCTATTTTATACCTTCCTATTATTTATAAAGTCTACTACTATTGCAACTAAAGAATCTCTGTCAAGTCCTAGTTTTAGATGGAGAGTATCTCGGTTTCCATATGTGTATAGATCTTCATCATTAACAGCTATACGTTTTAGTCGAACACTTAAATAATTATCTGTAATCAGCTCCGCAATAATTGATCCTAAACCGCCATTGATCGTATGTTCTTCTATTGTAATTATATTTGCAATGCCTTGTAGGGTTTTTAAAATTTCTTTTTTGTGGAGTGGTTTGAGCTTAAATAAGTCTATTGTTTTTATATAAACACCTTGTTGCTTTAATGTTTTGGCGACTTCTAACGCTCTTTGAGTCATAATGCCCATAGAAAAAATACACGTTTGAGAACTGTTATTTTCTATAAAAAATTCTCTAAAAGATTGTGTTTTTTTGTGAGATAAATTTTTTAATACAGGAAACCTGCCTTTATCAAACCTTATATACATTGGAACTTTAGAGCTTAAAGCAACATCTACAAAATCATATGCAATTTCTGAATCAGAAGGGGCATAAATTTCCATCCCCACCAATGTCCTCATGATGGAAATATCTTCTGTTGCATGGTGACTTGGCCCATCCTCGCTATATGCATAGCATGCTCCAACACCCAATATTGTAACTGGTAAGTTATGGCAACATATATCCAGCTTTATTTGTTCAAAACATCTTAATGTAATAAATGAAGCAATGCTGTAAATAAAAACCTTTTTCCCTTCCATCGCTAAACCTGCAGCAACAGATATTATGTTCTGTTCTGAAATTCCGGCATTAATAAATTGGTTTGGAAACTCTTCTCTAAATCTATCTAGAGTCGGAGCACCATATTCATTGGAAATAAATACAATATTTTTATCTAATTTTGCTTTTTCATATAAACCAGCAATAAAAGCGTCTCTCATTTGAATATTGCTATAAGCATTGGTCATTTTAATTCCTTATTATTCAAGTTCTTTTCTGGCCTCTTGTATTTCTTTTTTGTTAGTTAATTGTTTAACATGCCAAATAGGCTTGTTTTCGACAAAAGAAACCCCTTTGCCTTTTACCGTTTCAGCAATAATTACTAACGGTTTTTCAGAATTACGACTTTGTGCATGTCTAAGAGTCTTTAACAACTCTTCAATTTTATGTCCATTGCAGCTAATTGTTTCCCAGCCAAATGCCTCCCATTTACTTATGAACGGTTCTAATGCTGTAAATTCCTCTGTAAAATCGATTGATCCAATGTGGTTCCTGTCAACAATAGCAACTAAATTACTTAAATTATTAGCCGAAGCAAATAACGCAGCTTCCCATACTGCTCCCTCTGTGCATTCTGCATCTCCCATTAGTACAAAATAACAGTGTCCCCTGCTATCCATCTTCGCTGCCATTGCCATTCCTGAGGCAAAACCAAGACCATGCCCTAAAGAACCGGTTGAAATTTCCACTCCAGGAATGCTTTTATCAGGATGTCCTCCTAATTTACAGCTACCTTTTCTATAATTTTCAACAGTCCAATTATATGAGAAAAATCCGTAATCTGATAAAACAGCATATAAGGCTGTTTCTCCGTGCCCTTTGCTCATAATAAAACGATCTCTTCCTATTTTGTCAGGGCAAACAATATCTACATTTAATATTCCCCCATGATACAATGCCACTAATATGTCAACACAAGAAAATGATGACGCTATATGACCGCCTACAGCAATACACATTTCCAATACATTTTTTCTTATTTTTTTTGCTTGTTCTTCTAAATATTGTATACTCTTTTTCACTTCTTCCACCATACAGTGTTATTTCTATAGGCTTAGCAATTACTAATAGACCACTTACAGTCTAAATCAATTATCCCTTCCCTGCGGGTTTTATCCCAAGTTTTCTCATCTACACTCAAATCAGATATATTAAAAATAATTGCATTTTCAATGAAATCTGCAGCATTAATTCCATGTATACCTAAATCTACAGAATAATAACCTGGCCTCAAAACATTTGAACAAACTTCAACTACAAACTCATTTATGCCCTGCTTTAATATGTTGCCTTGCCCGTTGTCTATCTGATGAGTATTAAAAACTATTTCCCCTAAGCTAGATCTTACAACCAAGCCAATCAGTATATTTCTAGATGAAGAAATAGCTTTTCCCTTAAATGCAATTTTAAATGGCTCATGATAAAAGATTTTATTGTCTTTCTTGCCTGTAGAGTTTATAATATATATTTCTGTCCACTTAAAATGGCTATCTTTTTGCGAAGGCTTGCTTCTAGGTTTATCTATTCCTAAATCTACTACCTCATGCTTAACCATGTCGCTTTTGTTGTTATAAGTTGATACCACATTTTCGACGTTACTATCCAGCAACATTGTACCACCATCTAACAGGATACCTCTTGAACACAATCTTTTAACAGCAGGCATATTATGACTAACAAAAAGGACCGTGCGCCCCTCCATGGAAACATCTTTCATTTTTCCAAGGCATTTTTTTTGAAACTCAGCATCGCCTACGGCTAGTACTTCGTCGACAAGGAGAATTTCGGGTTCGAGATGGGCAGCAACAGCAAAAGCAAGACGAACATACATGCCAGATGAATAACGTTTAACAGGTGTGTCAAGAAATTTTTCTACACCAGAAAAATCTACTATTTCATCAAATTTCTTTTTTATCTCTATTCTTGTCATTCCAAGAACAGCACCGTTGAGGTAGATGTTTTCACGTCCTGTTAGTTCTGGATGAAAACCTGTACCAACCTCGAGAAGGGAAGCAACGCGTCCATTCAACGTAATTTTACCGGTAGTTGGCTCAGTTATACGGCTTAGTATTTTAAGGAGAGTAGATTTTCCTGCACCATTACGACCAATAATACCAACACGATCACCTTGTTTGATTTCAAAGTTAATATCTTTAAGTGCCCAAAAATCTTCAAGCTCTGTGCTCTCAAGGTTTGCAGATAAGGGGTGTCTTAGTCGCTGGCACATGCCACGCACTGTATGCGCAATAGAATCCCGTAGGGAGTTATATCTGCACCCACCTCCAGCGTTACGATCATGTCCGATTATATACTTTTTACTCAAATTTTCAACTTTTATGATACTCAAAACTCACCACTTTGTTTAGCCACAGATTTCACAGATTAACGCAGATTATTTAACTCCAATAAAGATATTGTTTGCTTTATTTCATGATATTACACAAACAGAGTTTTCTAATCAGTGAGCATCTGTGTAATCTGTGGCTATTATATTACGTCTGCGAATTCGCGTTCTATTTTTCTAAAAACACTAAAACCTATTATAAACACTAAAAATCCTATTCCAATTGACAAAATAAAACCTGGCCAGTATATGATATTGCCTGTTCCTTGGATTGACCAGCGAAATCCATCAATTACACCAACCATTGGATTTAAGGAATACAGTAGTCTCCATTTATGGGGGATCAAAGCACTACTGAACCCAACTGGTGATATATAAAGAGCAAATTGAATAATAAACGGCAAAACATACCGAAAATCTCTGTACTTAACATTTAGAGCAGAGATCAAATATGTAATACCCAATGAAGTAATAACAGCTAATATTAAAAAGAATGGAATAAAAACAATTTTCCAACTTGGAGTATAAAGGTATACTCCCATAACACATGCCAATATTGCAATTGAAATAATAAAATCTATTAGGCTTACAATCATTGATGTTGTCGGTATAATGATCCTTGGGAAATATACTTTTGAAACCATATTTGAATTGGTAATTAAAGCATTACCCCCTTCACTTAATGTATTGCTAAAAAACTGCCAAGGAAGCATGGCAGAATAAACCATTATTGCGTAAGGTGCGCCATCTGAGGGTAGTTTTGCGATTTTTCCAAAAATAATTGTAAATATTATCATTGTTAATAATGGACGAATTACACTCCATGCAAGACCAATTATAGTTTGTTTATAGCGAACTAAAATATCGCGCCAGGCGAGAAATAAAAAAAGTTCTCTATACCGCCATAGATCTTTAAAATAACGGCTTTTGCCTTTTCCTGCTTCGATAATTAATTTGTAGTTTTTAACCTCTTCCATTATTTTAAAAAATCCAGTGGAGTTTAACTGCTGTTTGATTGCTGCTGGTTGTTAGTTGCTCGTTTATAGATTTCGGAAGATAGCTTTTTGACATGGGACTTGATTTATCGTATGCACAGATTATCAAATGTTTCGTTATTAGTCGTTGGTTGATGATGGTTGAACAAGCTAGGTCTTTATTTGAAGGATCGCAAGTATTAATGAACTCTGAAAATGGTTTTATTTCGATGTCCATAAATCGCTTTTTGTTAGTATCGTCATATACTTCAATTAAGTTTAATCCCCATTCTTTTACACCAAGATAACATATTTCAGCAAGATCCCCAGATCCTATAAAAACTACATCTCTATTTCTTGTTTCTGCAATGTCTTTACAAACCTGAGAACTTTTTTTTCTGGCTTCCTTATAAAATTTCATGGAAAATTCAAGAAATTCATAGGTAAGCCGAGCTTTTTCTGAAACACCTCGCGTCGTTAAATAATAATCCCAGCGTCTTGCATTTAACTTTTTGATGTTAAAAAAACCTTTCTGTACCATCTTTTTTAATAAACTATGGGCTAATTTTACACTGCAGTTGAGCTTCCCTGCTACCATCCTGTTATTCAAATGCGCTGATTGCTCAACATGTTTTAAAATTTCAAGTTCGAAAAAGCTGTTCTTATTTAAAACCATTTTATATTCGCTTTATTCATAATATAAATGAGATGACAACATTATTTGTCGTCTTCACATTCTTCTACGCTCCGCCACATTAATTCTCTCTTTTAAGAGAAACAATGTTAAAACTAAAGCGTTACCAAAAGTAACGTTACCCAATATTATATATTTATATGTGAATAAAAACAATCTAAAACTCATATTATTTAGGTTTAAAAATTGATAATACATGGCTTCCTACGAAAAATCACCATTATGTAGGGACAATTTAGAGAAGAAGTTTTGCTTAAATACTGGAAATATAAAATAAAACTGATAATATTAGGAAAGAGGAAGTTTTAATTTCATGTCATTAGGTGTGGTGCTATACTCACTTGCAAGTATGTTATTACAACTTTTTTATTTCTTAGCTACTACTAATAAAACTATTATTTATTGAAAATACATCTATGTACGATATTAACTTTGATCATTTTTCGAAAAAAATTGTAGAGCCAACGTTACTAGCTGATGCTGAAAATTTCTTAATCAAAATTGCAGATACAAAAGAAGAATTAAGAAAAACACTGCGTTTGCGCTATGAAGTATTCAATGTTGAGCAGGGTAAAGGATTGCCCAGTGCATATCAGGCCGGCATCGATATTGATGAATATGATGAATACTGCTTACAAATGATTGTGGTAGACAAAATAACAAATAATCCAGTTGGAACATATCGAGTACATTTAGGACTAATTGCAAAGAATGGCAGAGGATTTTATTCGTCAACAGAATATAATATAGCAGGCCTTGATAAAATAGCCGCTATTAGTATTGAAGTTGGTCGTTCATGTGTTCTTCCTGAATATCGGACTGGAGCTGCAGTATCAATGCTTTGGGCCGGTCTTGGAAAACTCTTGGCTCGTTCTAAGCTTAAATATCTGTTTGGTTGCGTCAGCCTAGAAGTAAATAATTCGAGTGTAGCATGGGCCTTATACGAGCATTTTAAGAGAGAAAACCTGCTTGTTGATCTTATCTGGGGAACACCCAATAAAGGATATGAACTCGAAAAACCTCCCAAAGAGGAAATAGATAAGTATCTTGGAGATATGAGAAATACTATAAAAAAATATGTCCCTCCTCTTTTTAAAGGCTATCTGCGACTCGGAGCAAAAATAGCAGGTGTACCAATATATGACTCTGAATTTGGAACTATTGATTTTCTTATTCTGGTCGATACAGTTGAGATACCAGTACGTTATGCCCGTCACTTTATTAGGATGGCCTAGGTTTTTTAATGCAGTTTTAAGACTTACTATTGATTTACCACCTCTATCAATTTTCCATAGACACTTAGATTTTGAGTTAGTTTATTTATTTACCTATAACTACTTTAACTTTATCTCCGGGCATAAATAACAATTCTCTATTATATAATGTAACCTTATTACCTTTAACTCTAGCTGCATCTTCTTTAGTTATTACGATGTCATGCAGCTGCAGTTTTCCAGCATCTTCCAATGCCTGAAACTCTTTTTGAGGTGTAACTCTTCTTACCATATTAGCAGGTTTAACATAAACTTTTACTAGTGACCCACCTTGCTGAGTTTTAGCCGTTTGCACAAAATAACCCTGTTCATCTTTATCAAGACAATCTACCGGAACGGCAAGCTGCTTGTCCTGCGCCGGATTCGGACTAAAATTAAGTACATAATCAAAATTATGTATTGGAACACTATCTTTTTCATCAGGAGTTAGACAATAATTATCAACTTCAAATATCACTCCTTTATCGGTGTTGCGCGATCTTCCATTGAATGTTCCTACAGGTTGATCATCTCTTATGGGGTAGATAGTAACCGGTGTTTGATTACTAATATTGTCGGCTATTGCTGAGTCAAGTTTTACCAATACCCCCATCGGGCTAACTAAAGAAAGCTGTAAAACATTATTTTCTCCAGCCAAAAGGCCAAATGGACAGTATACAGTATTGACTATACAGTCAAACTGTGCTCTGAATTTTATATA
>Ga0233447_1000717_pt1 | contig 33691 bp, 23 predicted proteins | sample SI_124_October20_3_FD_183014 | JGI IMG/M metagenome (GOLD analysis project Ga0233447, IMG submission 183014) | Seawater microbial communities from Saanich Inlet, British Columbia, Canada - SI_124_October2016_135_MG | ecosystem: Environmental > Aquatic > Marine > Inlet | place: Canada: British...
TAATTCTTTTTTTTCGGATTCAGTCAGTTTTATTTCAAGCATGCTTTATTCTTACATGTTCAGCTCTTAACTTCACATGTTTTTTCTCTGGTATTTTCTGCTTTTTATTTCGGTTTGGGTATAGTATTCTTATTGATCTTATGAACTACCGTAAAACATTAATAACTTTAATAATACTTCTTAGTGGCTGTCTTTTATCCTATACATATCCGCCTGCAAACAACTTGGTGAAAGAGCCTTTTACCCTACAGTTAATGCTTAGCTCGTTATCCAGATACCATTTTTCGCCAAAGAAAATTGATGATGTGTTATCTAAAGATATATATAAAAAATATATTAATAGCCTTGACCCAAACAAATCTTTCTTTACAAAGCCTGATATAGACAAGCTAAGTAAATATGAGTTTTTAATTGATAATGAACTAAATGAAAATTCCCTAAACTTTCTTAAGCTATCTGTCTCTTTGCTACAAATAAGGATCCGAGAAACAAAGTATATAGCTGAAGACGCACTAGAAAATCCTTTTGATTTTAATAAAGAAGAAACCTTTGAAACCAATGCAGACAAACTTGATTATTGTCTTGATCTCCAAGAAAGAAAAGAACGCTGGCGTAAACATCTTAAATATCGAACTATGCTCAACTATATAAATATTATTCAAGCAGAAAGCCCAACAAAAAATATTAGTAAAAAAACTAATGCAATCGAAAAAACAAAAGAAAAAGAAGCTCGTAAAAAAACAGCTAAAAACACGAATAAAATGCTTGAGCGGCTTTCAAAAGATGACGATGAGTTTTTTAGTTTGTATCTTGGTGTTATTGCCAGCATATTTGACCCACACACAACATACCTAGCACCAGATGTTAAAGAGAATTTTGATATTAACATGTCTGGTCAACTTGAAGGAATTGGAGCTGTATTAACAGAGGAAGATGGCTTTATTAAAGTCCAAAGAATAATACCAGGTGGCGCAGCAGATAGAGGGAAAGAACTTAAAGCTGGCGACCTAATCCTAAAAGTTTCTGAGAAAAATGGAGACCATGTAGACCTGATTTCCATGCGAGTCAAAGATGCTGTTAAATACATTAGAGGAAAAAAGGGAACTAAAGTTTTATTAACAGTAAAAAAAGAAGATGGTCAGATCCATAATATAGCTATTATAAGAGACATCATTCTTTTAGAAGAAACATATGCCAAATATTGTTTAATTAAACATGATAACTTTAATAAAGTTTTTGGCTATATAAAGCTACCCAGCTTCTATCGCAACTTTAAGGATAGTAATGCAAAAAACGCATCTTCTGATTTGCGAAAGATTTTAGAAGACATAAAAGCTGCTAATGTTGCTGGCGTTGTTCTTGACTTAAGGAATAATGGTGGCGGGTCTTTAAGAGATGCCATTGATGTTGCAGGTTTGTTTATTAAGTCAGGACCCATTGTTCAAATCAGAGATAAATACAATGCAAAAAATGTTCTACAAGACACAGACTCGGGAATTGTCTATGAGGGACCTTTAGTTGTTTTGCTCAATAAATACAGCGCCTCGGCATCAGAAATCGTGGCAGCAGCTCTACAGGACTATCACAGAGCGATAATCATTGGGACTGACAGTTCTTTTGGTAAAGGCACTGTACAAAGTTTAATTGATCTAGATAACTATATAAGAAATGAGTTCAACTACCTAAAGCCGTTTGGATCCTTAAAACTTACGGTACAAAAATTCTATCGTATTAATGGCGACACAATCCAATATAAAGGCGTTATACCAGACATTGCGCTACCTGACTTAAATAGCTTTTCAGATATTGGTGAAAAAACACTACCCTACTCTATAACAAGCAGCACTTCTGATATCCTGAATTATAATGAACTACCAGTAAATAATATTCTAATGTCTAAAATAAAGCGCTTAAGTATTGAGCGCCAAAATTCAAATGATTTATTTGTTAAGATAGAAGAATCTAAAAAAAGACGAATTGCAATGAAAGAAAAAACCCTACAAACCCTAAACCTTGCAAAAGCAAAAGCAAAGCAAGACAAACTAAAAAAAGAAGCAAAAAAGCTTACTGACTCTATCAAGAAAATTAAATATATTCACTTAGCAAACTACCCACCAAACCAAAAATCATCATCAAAGAACATTGATTTATTTTCTTCTATAGAAAAAGATTATTACCTTGATGAAGCCTTGTTTGTTATTCACGAACTAAAGAAGTAAAAAAAAGCGACCTCTTAGATCGCTTTTTAATTTTTATTATTACCCCTAAAACTAATCCAAATTATCTTTTATTGTTTTTAGCAATGTATGATTATCATCATCACTGGTAATATCCCAGAACATAACACCACCTAGATTATTATCATTTACATATTCTGTCTTAGTTCTTATCGCTTGTGGGTTATCATAGCTAATCCATTTTTGCTCTGCTTCATTATAAAGATATGGAACCTTGGCTGTATCATCCCAAGTATACTCCCAAGCTGAATTTGTTTTATAATTTTCTTTGATATCTTGGTAGTCAAGAACCCCATTTTCCCAAGTACCAGGACCAGCACCAGCTGTTGACGAACCATACCCCTCATACGCACCAGCTGGCACACTTTTAAATGAGCGACCATAAAAAGGCACACCAAGGACAATTTTATTAGCTGGTACACCTGCATTTATATAACCATTAACTGTATGATCTATATCATAGCCATCATCAGCATAAAGTGGGGCATTATGACCTGTAGTCGTATTCCAAGACCCATAAAAATCATAAGTCATAATATTGATCCAATCTAAATGATCCTCAATTGCACCAAGAGCTATATTGTTATATTTGGACTCACCAGCAGGTGTTGCTATTGTTGTTAAGAAATGAGGCGAGTTTTCTGAAAAAGCAGATGCTATTGCATCAAGTTGGTTTCTGATTTCTTGCATAAGTAAAGTATAGTTGTGTTTATCTACAGGACGTTTAATATTTGTACCAAGGCCACCACCAACTGGGTACTCCCAATCAATATCAATACCATCAAAGCCATAGCGCAACATAAAATCCACTGCAGATTCAGCAAAAATTCTTCTTGAACTAGATGACAAAGCCACGTCTGAAAAGTTCTTTGACCAAGTCCAACCACCTATTGAAATAAGAGTTTTTATATGTGGGTTATTTTCTTTTAGCTTTATTAGCTGATTAAAGCAGCCCCTTAGTGCACCAGCATCCCAAGAATCGCCTAAATATGCTTTGTCTGTATCTGCATAAGGATCACCAAGAACACACCTGCCATTTGAAATATTGGCAAAAGCATAATTGATATGGGTAATCTTATCAGCCACTGCTTCAAGGTCACTTACATGATAGTTCCTGCCATAAATACCCCAAGCTATAAAATATGCTACAACTCTTTTTTCTGGCGCTGTATATGAAACAGGATCTCCAATTCTAAAGTAAGTTGTTGAACTTGTTTTTTGGTTATTAGAATCTGTTGCTGTTATAACCAATTTATGAACACCTTTTGTAGAATACATAGTTCCTAATGAAAAAGACTCTCCATCAATCTTAGCTGTTAAGGTAGCATCTGCTTGTTCTGCAACAGATATAAGTACTTGTGTTTCATAAGTATGTCCATTTTGAACTGTTTCTAGAGTTGGCGCTGCGGGAGCATCATCTTCTTCTGGATCATCGTCAGCCTCAGGGGATACTGATCCAGCATCTTCTTCTGAATCGTCGTCAGCATCAGGAGCTACTGACCCAGCATCATCTTCTTCTGAATCATCGTCAGCATCAGGGGCTACGGATCCAGCATCACCTTCTTCTGAATCATCGTCAGCATCAGGGGCTACGGATCCAGCATCACCTTCTTCTGAATCGTCGTCAGCAGCAGGGGCTACGGATCCAGCATCATCTTCTTCTGGATCATCGTCAGCAGCAGGGGCTACTGACTCTGAATCTCCTGTTGTATAGTCGGCAGCTAACAAATTAGTTGGTTTCCATAAACTTGCTGCTGAACCAGGTGCCCAATTTGGATCACCTTGATAAGGATGCGAGAAGATACATTCCCATACCTTTTCGATATGTATGACAAGGTCTCCCACGTTGTAACGAGTCCCCATTTCACCCCATTCTATAGCTGATGTATTTGAGGATGCTGTTGTGGCATTCCCTGAAACTTCATCATTTACTGAATCATCAGTGGTAGTAGAGTTGCTAGTTGCTGTACCATCACCATTTGCCCCGCTATAGCTACCCACTAGTTTCCAAAGCAAATCTTTTGTTGAAGCTGGATCCCAAGTTGAACTATATGATGTATGTGGCTGATAACAATAATATTTTTTTCCATTATAGTGAACTTGGTAGTCTTTTGCATAAGAAATATTCAAAGCCCACTTTGGTAATGATGTTTCAGAAGAAGTACCACTGGCAGCTGCTTTACCTAGGCTCGTAACAGAAAAAGAACCTTCTTCAGCTGAATCTGGCAAATCTGCCGCTGCAACTTTAACTAATTTAAAACCCAACCCTAAGTTATACGCAGCTGCTGGGGCTTGATAAAGATTTGCTTGTACTTTATAACGCACTTTCTTAAAGAAAATTGCTTGATTAGCACTTATACTCCAGCTTTTAATTGCTGTATTTACAGAAGAAATACTAATGCTTTGTAATTCTTCCTCTAAAACAAGCTTTACTGGGATAACAAAATCTGAATTAGACGAACTAACCAAACCATTCCCATCAAGTGTATAAGCTTTTAGAACTAAGCCCTCAACATTACTTAAATCTGTAAAAACAAGGTTTAGATCCATAATACTACTAATATCTACCCAATCATTTATTCTAGTTAACTCTGCTGGCAAACCCAATATCGGAATTTTGGTTCTTATAACTAGGTTATCTACAGAGTTTAAGGAAGCAGCTTTTAAAAACTTCTTTTTTCTACCAGTTACTAAAGAGCTTGTTCTCATATGACTATCACTACTCATATTCAACATCAGGTTCAAGCTATCTGCGGCTAACTGATTAGGGTCTGCCTGTGGAACATCGTCACTAGGCTGTTGACCTGCTGGGGGATTATTTTCAGAATTTGGATTAGAGTCTGAAGAACTTTTGGCTAAGTTACTACAACCACACAACCCAAAAACTGTCATCAACACCAATGTTAATATTATTTTTGTTAATTTTGATTTATATATTGATATCATAAAAAAATACTCTCCTTAATTTTTTTTCGCTATTTAATATTTACTTATCGTTTTTTTATAGAACTTAATTTCATTTTTTATTTTTTTACACACTTCTTAGTCACGACATAATAACATCTATGTATTTACACCACAAAAAAAAATCATTACCATTATCTACTTATGAAAAATTCAAATAAAATCCTTAAGTTTAATATAAACAGTCATCAGGAAAGTTATAAAGATTTGCTGGATAAGCTTTTTCCAGAAGAAATTGCAGCAAAAACTATTGCTGTACACAGCCAAATAACTGAATACTTCCCAACGAAACTTCAGAAACTTAATAGCCTTGCTAAAAAACTTGGTCTTAATAATATCTGGGTAAAAGATGAGTCGTCTCGTTTTAATATCAAAGCTTTTAAGGCGTTAGGTAGCTCTTATGCGATATTTAATTTATTAAAAAGAGCTGTCGATGGAGATAATAACTTTCAATATAAAGACCTACACAAACCAGAAATTAGACAAAAACTAGGGAATCTAACACTAGCAACAACAACTGATGGAAACCATGGCAAAGGAGTTGCTTGGGTAGCAAAGAAGCTTGGATACCCAGCTGTTGTATATATGCCAAAAGGAACTGTACCTGCCCGAATCAAAGCTATTGAGGAGCTTGGCGCAAAGGTTGAAGTAATTGATAGTAACTATGACATGGCTGTAAACAAACTGGCAAAAGATGCTGCCATTAATAACTGGACTACTATTTCTGATACATCATGGGACGGATATGAAGAAATCCCGATTTGGGTACAGCAAGGTTATTGCACCCTATTTCAGGAAGCACAAGAAGAGCTAAACAAAACAAATGAAAAACCAACCCATGTATTTATTCAGGCCGGAGTAGGCGCCTTAGCCGTTGCTGCTGTTGGATATTATTTGCGATATTTTGGTGATCACCCACCAAAATTTATTATTCTTGAGCCACATAATGCTGCTTGCTTATTTGAATCTAGTAAAACTGAGGATGGCCATGCTTTTGTAGTTGACGGAGACCATAACACAATTATGGCAGGGCTTGCATGCGGAGTGCCTAGCCCAACTGCTTGGCCATTAATAAAAGCTGCTGCAACTGCATTTATATCAAGTGACGACATACTAACTAAAAAAGGAATTAAGCGTTATGCAAACCCGATTGACACTGACCCCAAAGTTATATCAGGTGAATCAGGGGCTATTGGCCTAGGTGTTATTGAAGAAATCATGTCTAACCAAAAGTTTTCATATATAAGACAAGAGCTTAGGCTAGATCAAAACTCAAATATATTAATGGTCAACACAGAAGGTGATACTGACCCTGAAAACTATCAAAACATACTAAACAATTAATAGTTGTATACCCAAACCAAAATAGAAACTAGAACTTAAATTTCTATTTTGGTTTGGGTATAATAAGTCACTATTTTTGTAAATATTCAGTTTTATAAGAAAATCAATAAAATCCGTAATCGTAGCAGTTTTTTGACTGTATAAATTATCATGGTAATGTTAAAATTAAATTTATTCTTAATACTTTATAAATAAGGGGCAAAAAAAATGAAAACAAAAAAAATATTCCTATTTATTAGCTTCTGTTTCGTTGCTTTCTTAGTAAGTTGTAATAACGATGCGCTACAAAGCAAAGCTATAACAGCAACCACAAAAGCTCAGAACAGATACAATCAAATTGAAAAGACCAACCCACAATGGGATGCTAGCAAAAAAAAGCTTGCCAAAAAGAAACTGGGGCGTGCAGAACGACTATACAAAGAAACAGAGTATCAACTAGCTATCTGGGCAGTTGATGACTTTAACACACTCTTTGGTGACCCAACGCCAAAAGCAAATAGCAATGCAACAACCATAAAAAAAATAAAATCAGTTAAAAAAATCACTGAAGCTAAAGCCTCAACAAAAAACGAATTAATAAAGACAGTATCAACACAAGTAAAAACAGTTACAGCAGCCACAACTAAACAGTCTGAAAAAGAACCAGCTAAATCAATTATTGATGGCACAACCAAATACACAGTTAAATATGGTGATAACCTCTGGAGTATAGCTAGAAAACAATATAATGATCAAAACAAATGGAAGTTGATTAAGAAAGCAAATACTTCTATTGGCAATAACCTTGAAATATTTGTAGGACAAGAACTAATACTACCCGCAATACCATAGCTTGAATTAAACATTTTTTTTCGATGTTTAGATTTTGTTTTTTTTAGGAATAAATAATATTGTGTTGGGGGACACAAAAAAGCCTTGGTTTTTATCAAGGCTTTTTATTTTTTCTACACACAACCTAATCACACATAAGCAATATTAATCTGCCAAACATTCCAATAAAAACACTTTCCCACCCACAATTCATAAGGTATAATAAAACTATCAATATCATAGATATTGATCAACTAATTAACTTTATCGCAATAATTTATAAGGAGAACTACTATGCCCGTAATTTCTGAATATTTTAAATCAATAAAACCATCTGCGATTCGTACAACGCAAATAAAATTTAGCTCACGATCAGATGACACCAAAGCGCTTAATGCCGCTATTGGGAATGTTTCTTTGCCGTTACACCCTGCACTTAAGGCTAGACTAGATAAACTTGGTACAGAAAGCCCTTTTCAAGATGGAGTTGTTCAGTACACAGCAACTATTGGTATGAAAGAAACAAACGACGCATTTTTGAATATAATTGCGTCTAGTGGCTATGATTCTGACCATCTATATTCACAAGTAACGGATGGTGGATCTCAAGCTATGGATCTAGTTATTCTTGGAACATGTGGAGCTGCTGGCTCTAATGAAAAGCCTTTAATGCTTATTGATCCAGCTTATACTAACTACAAATCAAAAGCTGGTGAATTGGGCAGAAAAATTGTTTCTATATCCAGAAATCTAGAAGAAAACGGAACATTTGCGTTGCCTTTAAGAGCAGAAATTGAAAAAGTATTTATCGAAAATAATCCAGGGTGTTTAGTGGTTATTCCTTATGACAACCCAACTGGTAGTTTTTTAAATAAAGAACAGATGATCATGTTAGCTGAGCTTTGTGTTAAGTATGACACCTGGATGTTAAGTGATGAAGCTTATAGAGAAGCTTTTTATACAGATAGCGAGCCCGTAAGTATTTGGGGTCTTACAAATAAAGACGTTCCTGGCATTGAAGGGCGTAGGATATCAATTGAAACAGCATCTAAAATCTGGAATGGGTGTGGGCTTAGGATTGGGGCACTTATTACAGATAATCAAACCTTCCATCAGCAATCTATAGCAGCAAACACACCAAATCTTTGTTCTAATGCTATGGGACAATATATTTTTGGAGCGCTCGCACACCTTTCACATAAAGAGCTGCAAAGCTGGTATCAAGAACTTAGAAACTACTATAAAGGTATGATGATTGACCTTTACACAAAATTTAATGAGCTTATACCAGATATTATTTTCTCAAAACCTGATGCTGCTTTTTATTCTATTATTGATGTTCGAAATATTGCCGATGATAACTTTGATGCCATGGATTTTGCTTTATTCTGCGCAAGTAAAGGGCGGATCTTTGTTGATAACGAGCCACTAACATTATTGTTATCGCCTATGGCTGGATTTTACAACCCAGAGCCAGGCAAAAAAAACCCAGGCAAAACACAGCTAAGAATTTCTTATGTTTTAAAACCTGATGAAATCAAGAAAGTTCCTCAGCTTTTCAAAGATCTTTATGAAAGCTACATAGCTAAATAATAATATATTTATAATCATGGGAAGTTGTGTTTATTACTAAAATAAATGCTATGCAGTGCACTTTGAATAAATGATTGATACTTTATATTTCACAAAAATATAGCCACTAATCAACTCTACTTCGGCATATTTAATTATGTTCAATATTAACAGCTTCAAAAGAAACATTAAAATATTATGGTGTGAAAAAAAATGCTACTCTAGATAAATATTTTTATTTTTTAATATCTAGTCAGTTGCTTTCTAAAAAACGAGATACCAGATATAATTTATAGATTCAGGTAATTAAAAAATTGGAGATAATAAATGAACAAAAAAAGGACCTTTGTAGTTGGAATTATTTGTTTTATTGCGCTAGCTGCCACTATTAATATTAGCTATAAAATCAATAATATATCAGGCAAAGGACCTCTTATATCAAAAGAAATTGAGGTCACAAGCCCCTTTAATAGCATATACCTGGATTCAAATATAAAAGTGATCATTACAAAAAATAAAAATCAGAAAGTTATTATTAAAGCTGAAAGCAATGTACTTCCTTTAATTAACACATATATAGCAAATAACGCACTTATAATCACAAATGAACGAAAGATCAAAAAATCTAATGCGGTTATTGAAGTGGAAATGAATAATATACATATTCTACAAGCTATGTCAGGAACAATTTCCAATGAAAATCAGATCGATAAAAAAGGGCACATTATGATACTAACCCAGAACAACGCACAGACAAATCTAGATTTAAAAGCTGAAAGAGTCTATGTTGAAATAAATAATATGTCAAAAGCTTACCTCTCTGGATCAACAGGTTTTTTAAAAGTAACTGCTGACCATGAAAGTGAACTAAATGCACTTGAGATGACAGCTATAAAAGCATCTATATCATCTAATAGTATAAAAAATTGTGATATTACTGTCTCCAACCAGCTTAGTGCTGCTATTAATGGCAGTGGAGATATTAGATACAAAGGTTCACCAGCCTTGGCAGTTAAGGTTATGGGTACTGGTGGCCTAGAAATGTTGTAATTACATTTACTTTATAAAAAACATATTAGGAGCTGAATTATGAAAGTAGTAGCTATAAACGGTAGCCCAAGAAAAAATGGCAACACAAGCATTATGATCAAAAAAGTTTTCTCTGAACTAGAAGCCGAAGGCATAGAAACAGAAATGATCCAGCTTGGAGGTAACCTAGTTCATGGTTGTACTGGTTGCAGAAAATGCGCGGAAAACAAAGACAAGGAATGTGTAATTAAAGATACTGTTAATGACTGTATCAAGAAAATGGTTGAGGCAGACGGCATAATCGTTGGATCACCAACATACGTTGCTAATGTTTCTACAGAGGTTAAGGCTCTAATTGATAGAGCTACAGTTGTTGGTCGCTCTAATAATCAAATGTATAAAAATAAGGTTGGCGCTTCTTTAGTTGCAGTAAGAAGAGCTGGTGCTGTAAATGTATTTAGTGCTATTAACTATCTATTTTTTATAAGTGAAATGATAGTTCCTGGCTCTACTTACTGGAATCTTGGCATTGGTGGCGCAGTTGGCCAAGTAGAAGAAGACCTGGAAGGCATGAACAATATGACTAACCTTGGTAAAAACATAGCTTGGCTTTTAAAAAAGATTGTTTAAAACAACTTAATGAAGAGTTTTGTGCTGATTCAAAACTTATCACTACTGTCTGGTAAAAATAAAATAACCCGAAAATAAAACAGGCACAAAAAAACACGTCATAGACGTGTTTTTAGTAAATTAACCCCGGGGCAGAAACCCCGAGGCATTAATGTTTCTCATAATTAATCTGTTAACTAAAGCACCTGCACATTAAATCTATTTCGCCCATCAACTGGCTATCTACTCGCTGAGCTAACGCCATGCTTTGTGCTTTGCTCTCAAATTCAAAACCCATAGGCAGTGCAATCATCGCTGCCCCAGCTTTCCAAGCCATAAGCTCTGACCCTAGCCCTGCAGCTGCTTCGCCAGCAAGCTCGCCTGCCAAAGAAAGACTACCAGACACAACACCTGTTGCCACACCATAACCCACGAAAACCCCAGCTACTTTAGCTATATAACCTGTTGTCCTAAACGCAGCTCTTTGCCAATAATGGCCTCTTACATGTCTTAGCAATGACATTGGCATAACATTGTCTTTCAATCTTTTGCAACCCTCAATTGTACTTAAGGCACCTTTAGCCATAAATACGCCAGCTCTTTTTAAGTACTGAGTGGTTGTCAGGCACTGGATTCGTAAACTATCCAAAACATGCATATCTTCTTCTGTTAAACAGTTTTTAGAAACCAAAGACCTGTCTCTTCTAATTATCCCTTCCTCTATAACACATAATGATGAAACATCTCCTTGTTTAACTTTTTTGAGCTTAATGTACTTTCTCTCAGCTCTACATTTGACAACAATTTCTGCATCATCAGCCATGCTTTCAATATCTCTTAGTATAGGGTTCTTTCTGAACGCATCTCTTAAAGACTGTTCAAGGTTAGTTCGGTAGACCATATGTTTTTTGATGTACCTTTGCACAGCCGGAGACAATTTTTTTACTTTTGTCTTATTTGTAACAATAACTAATTTCCCATTTTCGATTATTATGCGAACACCAGGTAAAGTGTCTTGATCGTATGATTCTCCTCTAGACAAGCTTTCTATAGCTGAGAAAAAATCAGAATCAATATAAGAATTTGCTTTATAATATTTTGAAGCTCCTGACGACTTTTCTTGTGTCCTAATCCCTTCAAAAAAACCAGGTTTAATATCATATTCATATACATCAAGCCCCAGGCCATTTAAAAAACCGCTAAGTTTTGGATTGTCATTTATAGCTTCCATTTCATCGCTATCAACAATAAAGCCTTTATTTTGTAGCTTTATTAAAGCTATTATTAGGTTTGCATTTTCGTCAGAAAAATCACAAGAACCTACTGCTGCTTGTATTTCTGTTTCTGTTAAATCTAGCTTTGCTACTCCATCAATAATACGACACATTCGTCCTGAACTATGTAAGGTAGCGACCTCTACACTGGTCAAACCTAGCCCAGCTGCTAGTTCCAAACTAGCATCATCCGCAAGCTCTATCAAAGGCTCAACAAAATGGTCTCTTAACTCAAATTCGTTAGCACCCATTTTTATCATTTTTGCAAACTTAGAATATTTTGGATCTTCTACATCTCTCATTTCTTCAAGCAACTTAGCCATGAATAGTTTTTGTTGAGGATTTAATTTTTTTCTATTCAAGACACAATCCTGTAGTCTTTTCAGAAATAAAACAGGGTCTTCTTTATCAAACTGGCAGGCAAGTCCTCTTGTTAGTTCTCCTGTAGGAGTTTTGTCAGAGGCTAGTAATAGATCGGCCATAAACAGCCCCAATTCATCACGTCTAAGATATACTCCTTCTTTACTGCAACCTAAATAGGTATCAACTTCTATCTCACGTAAAAAATCTGATACTTGAGATTGTCTTTCCGCAGACATTGAAGAATTCATGCGTTCTAACTTTTCATACACAGCAAGCACATCACCGTCTGCACTTTCTTTAGATAATCCAGCTATATGATGTTGTAATGATCTATCTTGCTGCCTATAAACTTTGACCATCTTTCTAGCAGTTCTTCCTGTTAGCTTACCTCTTAATAATTTACCGAGCCCTAAAACGATTTTTCCTGCGACAAGGGCACATGCTGCCATGCCCACAGATTCAACTACTGCTTTTGCAGCTTCACTAATGCCATCGCCTGCTTCAACAAAAAAATCTGTTACCCCAGAATCTGTACTTGCTTTTGGGGCTGGAGAGGCGTCTCCCTCATGTTCATCATGATCAACTCTTTCAAGATCATGATCTTCAGGATACGTACGCATAAAGGCTGATACATCGTCATCATAATCTCTTGGTGTTTCAGACATTGTTTTTGCAAAATCACAAAGTTTAGAAGCTCTTTTCTGGTCTTGCATATCCCTTAACACACTTAGAGTATTTGCATCATAATCTTCAGGATTTGTTTCTATATCATAATCTAATATCGCATCTTTTATCACAAAATGGTTGTCTGGGTCAGATGATGTGTAACCATATTCTAATTCAAAGTGAGCACCACCTTCTTTTAATAGGCCACTGTCCATAAGTGTATTGGCAGATTCTATATCCCTATAATACCCTAAGGTTTCTCCCAAGGATAAATCTCTTACTTCGCAGCTATACTCTCCTGTATAAGTGGCTTGCTCATAATCTTCAGCTTCTATTGTATGATTTAGAGTAAAATCACGACCTTCAGATTCCAGCTTTTTGAATGCGGTTGCATATTCTTTATCTTCATCACCTAACGCTGCTGCTATTTCTTCTTCTGAACAATCTTCATTGAAGTGGTAATAACGTCCTCTTTTGACGACATGTCCACTTTCTTCTAGTTTTTCTAACATACGGCTTGTTCTAGCAGCACTTACACTACGTTCAGGTTTTGGTAAGATCTTTGTATGTGCTTGTAACTGCTCATACCTTCTCATATCTGACAGCACAGACCTTCTTTCCATATGAGCTACATAAATATCTGTATCATACATGTCGCCACCTGTTGAAGCTTGTGCTCGAAAATGCCACTCTGATTCTAAAAAGCTCTGCCTTGCATACAATAAAGCATCAGCTTCTCTTTTAGAGATTTTACCTTCAGCTATATAACTGTTAAGAGCCTCTTCGACTTCTACTTTTGATCCTGATTGTAGTACATAACCTACTTCTTCTTGAGTTAGGCTTGTTTTTGAAGCCACTGACTCTACATATGCACCCTTTGCCTCTGATAACGCTACCAAGTTTCTTTTTCCCCAAGAGTAATCCCCTGGTGCGAATGATGTATTTCCTCCTTCATAAATACCGGCGACAATATTCCACCAAAAAGCAAAACACCGCTTGATAATATAGCTCTATTACTAGTTTTAAAACAGGCATGTAACGCTTTTGGTATTGCTGTAGTGGTAGTTACTAAAACACCTTTCACTACCTCTGCTCTCCTTTCTCTTTCCAAGCCAGAAAAAAGTAAATGACGTAGTGCTGCATCATGACGATCAAGTATTATCTCAGCATCAGTTGCCCCTGGTGCTAATGTTTTACCATGCATAAGAACTAAAGCTTCTGCATCTGGATCTATTTCCAGCTCAACAGCTTCTGTTCCCAACGCGCTATCTGTATCTTCTCCGTATTTATTTTTTAAATATGTTAATTTTGAAAGATTGTTTTGTATAAAAGCTTGAAGCTCTGGCCTAGCAACCCTAAAAGAACGAGCAAAACCGATCATACGTGTAATTGCACCTTCAAGCCCACTAGTCCATGCAATCTCTCCTGAATCAACACCCCTCACAAGGTTTGACAATAAACCGTCAGGGCTTTTACTTAGTAACAACTGAGCGTCTTTTTTAAATTGAGCAACAGTTGCTCTATCTTGAGCTCTATCAATTCTCCCTGATAAAGGCACTGCTTCTAATCTTGATAATGGATTTCCTACTAACATAATAATTCCCTCCCGTATATAATTTTGTTACTGTTAAACTCTTATCGGATAAAATTAATTAAAATTTCATTTTTTACATTTTTTTTTAAAATCATTAATCAATAACAGATAAAAATATGGTATTTATTAAATCCGAAAAACACAGTTGAGACCTCCGGTTAAGTGTAAACTTAAGAGAATCAGGCTGAAAAAGCGCCAAAACAGGATTTCCCAAGACAGGCTTTACATAACTTTTTTAAAAAGACCGGACAATAGTATTAGCTTCACTTTTTTTTATTTAGGTAGTTAGTTATAATTCTTAAGATAAATAAGTATTTTTTAATACAAATAGATAATGAGGGCAAACAATGACACACACAAAAGTTACTGGCGCAGAAAATATTAAATGGGATTTAAGAGATTTATTTGACAGCATCGACTCACCTAAAATCCTAGAAGGAATGGAAAAAACCAAAAAAGAGGCATGTGAATTTGAAAATAAATATAAAGGAAAATTAGCTCAGCAATCATCAGAGTCTCTATTAGAAGCTTTTGAAACATTAGAAAGAATAATCAAGCCTGAATATAAAATCGGACAATATGTACAACTGGTATATAGTATCGACACCTCATGTGACAAAGTCAAAGCTTTGATGTCACAGGTTGATCAGATTGGATCTGAAGTTAGTAACCATTTTGTATTTTTTGATTTGGAACTAGCACAGGTTTCAAAGGAAAAGTATCAAGAGTTTTTAAACAGCGACTGCCTATCAGAATATAAATATAGCCTATCCCTAACCAAAAAAACTGCTAAATATAATTTAACTGAAAAAGAAGAACAGGTGATCAACCTAAAAGACATCACTGGTGAAAGTGCCTTTAAAAAATTATATAGCGATCTTACATCAAGTTTTGAATTTGAATTTGAAATTGATGGCAAACTAAAAAAGATGAATGGCAGTGAATTAAGAGCCTTGCGTCATAACCCTGACCCTAAAATAAGGCGTAGTGCTATGAAAACTTTTTTTAAGAGTTATGAAGAAAATAGCCTAGTACTTAGCCAATGCTATAACAACATTGTAAAAGACCAGAGTATTGAAAAAAATTTAAGAGGCTACAAAAATGCGATTAGCATTAGAAATGTTGGTAGTGACCTTGAAGACACAGCCGTAGAGGTACTACATGACACTACAACAGAATCATACAAGCTAGTACATCGCTACTATAAACTTAAAGCTAAAATCATGGATATCCCTGACATGACTTTAGCTGATATATACGCACCAATGCCTGAAGCCAATAAAGTTTATACCTGGGATATGGCTAAAAACCTAGTCCTTGAAGGGTTTGCTGCTTTTGATGAAGATATATATAAAAAAGCTAAGTCTATGTTTGATGAAAATAAGATTCACGCACCTGTTGCACCAACAAAAAGAGGCGGAGCTTACTGCTCTTCTTCAATACCAGAGCTTAAGCCTTACGTGTTATTAAATTTCTTGGGCAAACCAAGAGATGTCGCTACCCTAGCCCATGAACTTGGCCATGCAATACATGACATGTACTGTGCAAAGCAAAATCTAACTAACTACCACCCTATCCTTCCACTAGCAGAAACTGCATCAATTTTTTCTGAAATGATAATCACAGATCTATTACTTAAAAATGAAACTGATAAACAAGTAAAGCAAGTTCTTATCTGCGATAAACTAGAAGATATTTTTGCATCAAGCCACAGACAAAATATGTTTTCTAGGTTTGAAATTAATAGCCATAAAAAAATAGACAAAAAAATAATGAGCACACCAGAGCTATGCAAGCTTTATACAGAAGAACTGAAACTTATGTTTGGTGAATCTGTAAAAATCACAGATGAATATAAATGGGAATGGGCAAGTATCCCGCATATCTATGAATCACCGTTTTATGTTTATGCTTATAACTTTGCTAACTTGCTTGTAATAGCACTGTATGAAAAGTATTTGGAGGAAGGTGAAAGTTTTATACCAAAATATAAAGAGTTCTTGAGCTTAGGCAGTGCAGCTAGTCCACTAGATATCACAGCAACAGTAAATGCTGATATTACTGACCCTAACTTTTGGCATAAGAGCTTAAACTACATTGAACGCCTAATTGATCAACTTGAAGAGATCGTAAATAATTAAATGCCTAAATATATTTTAGCGATTTTAGCTTTAATAATATTTATTAGCACATCATTTCAAGCTAAAGAACTGCAAATAAAAAGAGTGGCAACAGACAAAAAAGTAGTGGCCTTAACTTTTGATGATGGGCCTGGGAAATACACAACAGCGATTTTGAAGATTTTGAAAAACAAAAATGTAAAAGCCACATTCTTTTTAGTTGGAAATATAGCAGAGAGAAAAGCTAATCTAGCCTTCTCTATAAAAGAGCAAGGTCATGAGATTGGTAACCACTCTTATTCGCACCCATTATTTAGAGATCTTTCAATACAGCAGACCAACCAAGAAATAACAAAAAGTCAGTCAGTATTTTTCAATATCTTTGATGAATGCCCAAGACTCATGCGACCATCATACGGAAAATGCGCTTTTCGGGTAACTAGAGAACTAGATAAGTATTTTGATCATATAGTTCTATGGTCTGTAGATTCTTTAGACTACAGAAGATATATGACACCTCAAAAAATATCTAAACAAGTAGTCCTCAATATTGAGCCTGGCGCTATTGTACTACTCCATGAAACTTATGAAAGAACATTAAAAGCTTTGCCTAAAATCATTAATAAGCTACAAGCTAAAGGCTACAAGATGGTTACTTTATCTGAGCTTTTTAAATATGGTGATACTTTAACTAAGTAGCTTATACGAGGAGGGGGTAAATTAAGGACGAAATATGGCATCCGGGGATGGCTTTCTCTGTTAGCCGCAAGGTTTGCCCCTTTGGAACAACCTTCCTTGGCTGACAGCCATAATTCAGTCAGATCTTATATTTCTTTGGGAAAACACAAAGAAATATAATCTCTCCCTTCAGACAGTATGGCCTTTATTTTCTGTTAGGCTATTTGGTTTAGTTTTTAGATCATCATGGCATTGAATGATAGTTACTTTGCTTTACTAATCACATTTTGTTAAACTATCAACCCTAATGAAAAGAAAACTAATACCATTATTTTTGATCCTAACAATAACATTTTTTGCTAACCCCAGCTTTGCGATTATCAAGAACCTGAGTTTTTTTGGTGGATACACAAGTTTTTCTGAAAACTTTAAACCTAGTGCTAAATATGGAGCAGCATTAGACCTAATCACTGCTGACGGCATAGGGTTTCATGTATCGTCTGCATATATAAAAACACAGTCTGAATCTAGTGATTATAGCGACCTTAAATTTGTGCCTCTTATGGCTGGCATAACTTATCACTTCTTCCCTTTTAGACAGATGTCTCCTTATATATCTGCTTTAGTATGTATGAACCTGACATCCCAATACATGGAAAGCCCGATAAGTGGCTACGCTGTTAAAACTGGGTTCTTTTTTAGGATGGATAAATATTCTGGGATTTTTGTCGAGGCAGAAAAGCAATTCGCAAAAGACTCTAAAACAGATATTCAGTTAGACCCATTTTCGATAAATGCAGGGATAACGCTTACACTTTGGGGTCTGGAGCCTGGTGATGACAACAGATACGACAACTATCAAAAAGAGTTAAACAGTAGAAGAAGCATGCGAAAACTTAGAAAAAAACGACTGATCGAAGAAGAGTTGGAGTTTGATTAAATATTTATGAAAAATAAAAATATTGAAGCGATACTCAAGTCTTACAAAGAAATAGGCGTCATAAATCATCTAGAAGGTGATAACTTACCATCACGCAAGAGCATCCACCAAATTTTAGATACACTACGCGAAATAATATTTCCTGGCTTTTTTGAGACAACTAAACTGGAGTCTTCAAATTTAGCTGCCATCACAGAAAAAAAAGTTGATGAAGTCATTAATTTGCTAAAAATTAAGATTTTTAAAAGCGTCTGCTGGGAATGCAAACAAAATAAAGAAGATTGTTCAAAAAGCACCGCTTGTCAGGAAAAAGCCAATAAAATAACTGACGAATTTATTTCTTATATTCCAGCGCTCAGAAAAGAACTAAAAGACGATGCCACAGCCAACTTTAAAGGCGACCCAGCTGCAAAAAGTGTTTCTGAGATAATATTAACCTACCCTGGCTTCCAAGCGATCACTGTTTATAGGGTCGCTAATTTCTTTTACAAAAAGCAAGTACCGTTAATTCCAAGGATAATGACAGAAATATCACACAGTGAAACAGGCGTTGATATCCACCCTGGCGCTAATATAGGCAAGAACTTTTGTATTGATCATGGCACAGGTATTGTTATTGGTGAAACATCAGTTATTGGCAATAATGTAAAGCTATATCAAGGTGTTACTATTGGCGCTGTAAGTGTAAAAAATAAAACAGTGAACGCCAAAAGACACCCAACAATAAACGATAATGTTGTCATTTATGCCAGAACCACAATTTTGGGTGGTAATACGATTATTGGTAAAAACTGTATTATTGGCGGTAATGTTTGGCTGACCAAATCTGTACCTGATAACTCTAAAATATATGGCGCTCCAGACACTAAACAAATAATTCGAAATAATAACAATGTCTGATTTTTTAAAGACTATTGTTGATGCTAAAAAAATAGAAGTTGCTAACCTCTATAAAAATATAGGTTTAGAGACTTTTCAAAATAAATACCCATTAGCTAAAAAACCTTCAAATAAAAACAGCTTCTATAAAGCCCTAAAAAAGACTGGTTTATCTTTAATAGCAGAAGTAAAGAAAGCATCGCCTTCTAAAGGTGTTATAAGAAAAGATTTTGAGCCAGTTCAACTAGCTAAAGACTTTGAAGATATGGGTGCTGCTGCGATATCAGTATTAACTGAAAAAGACTTTTTTCTGGGGTCTTCAGAGTATCTAAAAAATATTAAAGAACAGGTTCGTATCCCTGTATTAAGAAAAGATTTTATTATAGATCCTATACAGGTTTATGAAGCTAAAGATATTGGGGCTGATGCTGTGCTATTAATAAAAGCTATTTTGGATAACCAAACTTGTCAGATGCTTTTAAGTTTAACCAACTCTTTGGGGTTAGATGTTTTATTAGAGATTCATAATGAAGAAGAACTTGAGCAGATTAAGAAGTTAGAAAATGTTTCTATTGTTGGAATAAATAATAGAAATTTAACTACTTTTGAAGTTGATATTAATACTGCGCCACAGCTTAAAGCTAAGGGTTTAAGATACTTTAATAGTGATGTTTGTTTTGTGGCTGAGAGTGGCTACCAGAATCAGGGGGAGCTTAATGGGCTGTGTGAAGAGGAGTTTGATGGGATTTTGATTGGCGAGGGTTTGGCTTTGAATAAGGGTTTATTCAATTAACTCTCTGTCATCCTGCTATAAATTATATTGTAAGGTTCAATAATTTTTTGGCCTTACGTATTAAATTTATGCGTTATAGAGAGTTGTTCAATAAAGTGATAGATTCTTCGGCTGCGCTCAGAATGACACGGTTTTGTAAAAGCTCAAGCTCTTTTCAATTTTTAAAAATATAAGTAGAATTCTTATCTTAAATAACAATCATTTAGGCATAAAGCCTTTTCTAAATTAAGGAGTAAATTAATGATCAAAAGAAACAAAAACCTAGCTAAACTACAAGCCGGCTACCTATTCCCAGAAATAAACAGAAGAAAAAAAGCAGTTATGGACGCTAACCCAGATCGAAAAGTTATTAGCCTTGGGGTTGGTAATACCACAGAACCACTTACCCCATATATTACAAACGCCTTAAAAAAAGCAGCTGATAATTTGAGTACTGTTGAAGGGTATACAGGTTATGGCGATGAGCAAGGTATGACAGCTTTAAGAGCAAAAATAGCTAAAGTTTTTTATGATAATAAAGTAACGCCTGAAGAAGTTTTTGTTTCTGATGGTTCCAAATGTGATATTGGCAGGTTGCAAGTTATGTTTGGCTCTGACGTAAAAATAGCAGTACAAGACCCAGCATATCCTGTATATGTTGATGGTAGTGTTATTATGGGTGCTACTGGTGGCTATAATGCAGCTTCTGAAAATTTCGATAATATCGTTTATATGCCATGTGGTCCTGAAAATGATTTCTTTCCAGACCTTACTAATGTTCAAGATGTGGATATCATTTATTTCTGCTCGCCAAACAACCCGACAGGTACTGTGGCAACAAAAGCACAGTTGCAAGAGTTGGTTGGCCATGCAAAAAAAATCAAAGCGATCATTGTTTTTGATGCAGCTTATAGCGAGTTTATCTCAGACCCAGAGCTACCTAAATCAATTCTAGATATCCCAGGCGCAAGAGAAGTTGCTATAGAAGTTAATTCTTTTTCTAAACCAGCGGGTTTTACAGGTGTTAGGCTAGGATGGTCTGTTGTTCCAGAAGAGCTAAAATACGAAGATGGCGGTTCAATAAGACAAGATTGGAACAGGATTTGTACAACCATTTTTAATGGCGCATCAAATATTGTGCAGGCAGGTGCTTTAGCCGCGCTTGATCCAGAGGGTATTACAGAGATGCGAAAAACTATTGCTTTCTATATGGAAAACGCCAAAATAATTAGAGAAGGTTTAAACGAGATTGGTATCAAAACCTATGGAGGCACAAACGCACCTTATACCTGGGCAGAGTTTCCTGGTAAAAAGTCTTGGGATGTATTCTCAGAGATTTTAGAAAAGGCTTTTGTAGTAACAACACCAGGATCTGGTTTTGGGCAGGGTGGCGAAGGCTTTGTTAGATTCAGTGCTTTTGGTCATAGAGAAGATATCCTAGAAGCAGTAGAACGGCTAAAAAAACAGTTAAGTTAATCTTTTCTTATTAAACTGTGCGGGTTAGCTCGTATGGTTTAATTAAAAAAAATTGGGGGTGGGGGCTATTTTCCAATCAATAAAATATCATGTTATTTATATTCTGCTTAGTGCATATATATTAGGCATAGTTGCTGCCAGTAAAAGTTTGGCTATATTACTAACCATAGCTTTATTGTGTGCTTTTCTGGCAATATATTTTTTCTTAAAAAAACAAACCCAATATTTATTATTAACATGCCTGGTGTTTAGCTTAGTTATATTTGGCGGATTAAGAACACATTCAATATTAAATAGCCAATTCATTGAAGCTAAAAACACTAAAATAAATGCTTTGATAATTGATGAGCCCAGTTTAAAAAGAAATAAGTATCGCTTCTTAGTTAAAAGCCAATCCAAAGATACAAAAGGCCTAACGTTTATAGCTACTATCAATAAAAAATATCTAGCCACAAAACCAAAATACGGAGCTTTGGTGGCACTTGCAGGCGAGATTAAACCACCTTCATACCCAACAAACCCAGGCCAATTTGATTATGGTAGCTACCTAAAACAAAAAGGCGTGGCCGGTTTATTTAAATTGAAAAGCCTCAAAGTTATTGAACCAAGGTTTGGCAACCCTTTTAAAAGGCTCGCGTATTATCTAAAAAAGAAGATCTTAGCTATTAATAATCAGACTTTGCCATACCCTTATTCAGATCTTTATACAGGTCTGGTATTTGGTGATCATGGTACCCAGCTACCAGATGATATGTCAGATAATTTTCAAAAAGTGGGGCTAATGCATTTGCTAGTTGTTTCTGGCTCTCAGGTTGCGTTGTTATCTGGTATTTTACTTTCTATTTTTAGGATATTTCAGTGTTCAAATAACATCACCTATATTTTGGTAACAGCCTCAAATATCCTCTTTTATTTTATTACAGGTGGTGGAGCTTCTATTTTTCGGGCAGTGCTCATGAGCCAGGTGGCGCTTGGTATAAAAATGTTAAAACGCAACTCAGATATCTATCACATAATTGCTTGTACAGCTTTGATAATGTTGTTGCTTAACCCTATTAGCCTTTTCAACCTTGGTGCCCAGCTATCTTTTATAGCTACTTTTGCTTTACTTTTTGGTGTGCCCAAAATTACAAGCCTGTTCCCAGAAAATTGGCCCAAGCTAATAAAAGAGACGTTGAGTGTTTCTTTAGCTCCATTTATTTTTACAACACCTTTGATCTGGTACGCATTCCAAAACATTTCACCGATCTCTATTTTGAGTAATTTAATTGTGATTAACTGGATCGAGTTTCTGGTTGTGGTGGGTTTCTTTTCAACAGTTATTGGCTTTGTTTTATTGCCACTTACCCAAATCATCAATAACTTTTGTTTGGTAGTTATGATTATCCTAGATAAGCTAGTGAGTTTTTTAGCAAATATACCTTTTTCTGTGATTTATATTACAAAGCCCAGTATTTTGGTAGTCTTAATTTTATATGTATTAATAATTTTTGTGCTTAACGCTATCCAATTCAAAAAGACTAAAAAGCTAGTATACGCTTTTATTGCATTTCTATTATTACTATTTTTATTATTATTGCCATCATTACTGCCTTCCAAGTACATGAAAGTAACTTTTATTGATGTGGGGCAAGGCGATTCGATACTAATAGAAACCCCAAATAAACGTACTATATTAATTGATGCTGGCGACCTAAAAAGAGACTTTAAAACTGGCGCTGTTGTTTCTGACGCTGGTAAAAATATAGTGATGCCAATATTGAACTATAAAGGGATAAACAAGCTGGACCTATTAATCTCAACTCATTTCCATAACGATCACATAGGTGGCGTTCCCTATATCCTATCAAACATAGTTGTGGGCACAGCCCTAGATAATGGCGGTTACCATAAACACTGTCAAAACTACTATGACGTAATCAAAAAAAAAGCCATTAAAAGAGTCGCTGTTAGGGCTGGCCAGGCTATAAAGCTTGATAAGTCTGTAACTTTAAACATCCTATATCCAATAAACCCAGACACCACCCCAAAAAACTATTTTGAAGATAATGAAAACAACAACTCTATAGTGGTAAAGCTAAGCTATAAAGATATAGATTTTTTATTTACAGGCGACCTTGAACACGAAAAAGAAGAAGCGTTGGTGTCCCTGTATCAAGAAAAACTAAACTCAGAGGTCCTGAAATTAGGTCATCATGGCAGTAATACATCAAGTAGCGAGGAATTTATTGACACTGTTTCGCCAATTTTTGGCATAGTTTCGGTTGGTAAAAAAAACAAATTTCGACACCCCTCTAAAAAAACACTAGCTAGGTTTCATAACAGAAAAATAAAAACCATAAGAACAGACAAAAAAGGAGCAATAGAATTCCTAACAAACGGAAAAATCCTCTTCTACAAAACCTGGGGCTCTTAAAAAACTATCTAAAAATAACGTCTAAAAAAAACGAAGCTCTCTTAATCAAACAAATAAAAAAACGGGGTTTAAAGGGGTAAAGCCTCCTTTAATATCATTTAAACCCACTGTAAAATAACAAAACAAACAAATAAAAAATGGGTTTTAAAGGGGCAGAGCCCATTTAAACATCATCTAAAACCACTGCGAATCAAAAAAATAAACAAATCAAAAACTGGATTTTAAAGGGGCGAAGCCCCTTTCTCTCCACCAAAGCCGCTGCGGAGCAGCGGAACAAACTTATAAAAATTTTGATAAACAAACTTTTTATGAAACAATAAATACTATGAATTGGTTACTAATAATTTTTCAAAAATTATTCATCATAGTATACACCCTGGTGGATTTGCCTCTAATAAAATACCTAATAATCCTAGGATTATTCTTCATGCTGTCCCTATGGGTTTGGAAGCTAATAAGAAAACTGCAAGCCAAGAAAAAGGCAGGGAAGCTCACAAAAATTCTACTAATAGCTATCGAACTATTTTTAGTTCTATTCCAAGCCTGGTTTATTTTAGTGCACTTCCAAACATTCAGCCTAATCGGCAAGTAAAGAATAGACTGTCATAATATTCATTCCATCTACAGTCAGTTCATAATATTTATTTAAATCCAGGTTTTTATTCTGCCATCTAAAGTTAGTTAGTATATATTCAGCTTCTGGGGGGGTCTTGGTAAAGGTGATTCTTTTCTGGTCGTTAGTTTCAAGCATTAGTGTGTTTGTCATTGCAGGGTAATAGACGGAAAACACTTTAATTTGAGGTCGTTTGTCTGTTTTAACTAAGTACTCTAGCCCATCCCTAAAGGAAAGCCCCCAATAGTCCATTTCTAGGTGTTGCTTGATTTTGGTTTTATTGCCAGCTAGGAAATTGAAATACATGTTTTGGAAAGGGTGGTTTTTAACCATAAAAACAATAGTACTAATTAGCATGAAGGCTAGTATTGATATCAACCCAGGTTTAATAAATGCTTTATGTTTGCTAAATATTATTTTTAGGTTTGTTGATGTGGAGCTTAACCCTAAAATAGCAATATAAATAAAAGCTGGATATACAAAAAACACATGTCGCCAGGCATCATAAAGAACTGCATTTGTAGCAATAATAGAAACCAAAGGTATAAAAAGCCATGCCATAATGACTAGGTCTCTTAAAATAGATTTATTTAGTCTGCGAGGTTTCTTGAAAATAGATATAATAATTTGAGTGGCTCCAACCAAGAAGAATAGGCTATAGATTACAGGCGTTGTAACTAAAATCCAAACTAACAAATAATGCCATGGTAGCTGGCTACTAGAAATAAACTCACCTAGGTAAAGCACTGTCCCTTCCCATGGGAATTGGCTCATTTGCTGGATAGCATTATAAAAACCAACTAATGGGTTATGCCAAAGCACAGGCCAAAAAAGGATTGTAAATAGCGAATAAATAGATATTAATGCCAAAAATGCAGTTATTGTTTCTTTGGAATTAAGCTTCATATGTTTTTTATTTAATAATACATTTACCAAGAAAAAGAAGATCGCAAAGGCGGGTATCAATATCCCCAAAACTCTAATAGCTGTGAGTGTGGCTGCGAAAACCCCTAAAATAATCGCATTCTTTGTGTTTGTTTTTTCTAGAAAATTTAATAAAAAATAGCTGCTAACAATAAACAAACCCATAAACGGGAGATCTTTAGAATTATAAAAACTATGTGCAAATATTCTGGGGCTAATTATTAAAAATGTACTACCAGCCAAAGCTAGCCATCTTCTCTTAAAACGTTTTTTACATAGCAAATAAAAAAATATAGTGCCTAAATAAAAAACCATAAAGTTTAGCATGTGCCTCATATTGAAAATGGCTTTACTGGTTGCTAGAGGTAGTATCTTTTCTGCAACAACCAAAATAATCTCAAGGATAGGTCCGTAATATCGATCATGATGGCTAAGTAGGGTTGTGTCGTTGTGTATTACAAAATTATAGTTTAGGTATCCAAGGTTACGCTGGATAGGCTCATCCCATGGTATTCCATAGTCATTAGATATGAAAAGCCCAACAAAAAAATAGAGTATAAAGAAAATAGAAACAGCGGATATTTTTGGTTTATTTAATCTCTTAACAAGGTTCATTTTATGTTTTTGCGGTGTAGGGTGTAGTGAATGGTCTGTGATGTTCCTGGCGCTATGTTAATAAGAACTTTTATCTTTGATGCTGAAATATGTTGATAGGGGTGCGAGCTCTTAACCACAGTCCAGTCTGGCCCTGGCAGTGTCTCTATGACTTCAACGTTTTTAAGGTAGATTCTTTTTTTAAAACTGGAAACTTTAATAGAAAATTCTGTAATTATAGCTCTGTCTTTTGGGATGTTCTCTGTGCCCAAACAGGTTTTTTGAGCAATTAAATCAAAGGCTTTGCCATATTTTATTTCTTGAGATTCATTTAGAGACATGGCCTTGATACTGTGTTCACCAATAAGGCTGCCATTAGAAAACACTGATATAGTGCCTGCTGGTAATGGGCTTTGTGTTTTATTATTAAACTGTATTATGGTGTTCATTCGCTCTGCTTTGCTAATTGTTTGAACTTTTGTATACAGCCGAGGCGCTTCATAACGGATGATTTTTTTTGCATCTATTGTTTGGCTTTTAAACAGAGGGATGGCAGTTAGCTTTCCTTTTTTTATGTTGTATTTTCCTTTTAATGGAAACTTATAAAATTCATCCAACCGTTTTGCCAGTATTTCAGTGCTATCAGCTACAGAAGCAAAGTTTTTGAATCTTTCGTTTCCTGAATAATATTTTGGCTTACCATTATTTACGAAATATGGTTTACCACTCACAACCTCTATTTGATAATTATTGAAATCATAGCCAGAGTTGTTAAATATGTGTAAAAAAGGGGCTATTGTGATCTTTTTTGCCTTTTCATCAAAGATAGCTTTATATCTAATTGATGTATTAATTGAATCTAAACGGTAAGAAAGATCAACACTTTTCTTTGTTGCTTTTGATTTTGGTAATTGTATTGATAAATAAGGAGACGGGGCTATCCCTTTGGTAGGAAATGCTATATTACCTTCAGGGTTTAAATATATTTTCGAGCCTTTTCTGAAATACATATTATCTTGATCTTTATACAGAAATTCATAGGTAGTGCTTACTTTGTCTTTTTGGATTGTGAATAGTTTCCCTGAAAGTTTATTAAATAGTTTTTCCTGGTTATCCAGGTCAAAAGAATAGCTATATGAATGGATATTTAGAGGTTTAACTATTTGTATAGTGTCAGTCAAAACCCCAAAGGGTAGTTTTTTTATTGTTATAACGTTGTTATTAACTGTTCTTACAAAGTTTTGAGTTATTTCTGTGGTATAAGTAGGGTAGATAACAATTTTATTAGTAGCATAATTTATAGATGAACTAATAAGAAATATGTTTACTATAAAAAATAATAGTTTAAAGTGTGTTCGCAATATCTATTAGCTCCTTCATTTTGTTGTAGTCTTTTTTACCAGGTTCAGCCTCTATGCTAGATGAGATATCAACAGCATAAGGGTTAACCAAATTAATAGCTTTTTTTATGTTTGAACTATTAATGCCACCAGAAAGAATTATAGGTATCTCATATTCTTTAGCTTGTAGTGCAAGCCCCCAATCAAAGGTTTTTCCAGTTCCGCCATTCATACCCTCAACAAAAGTATCCAAAAGAACCGCAGCAACTACGCCTTGATAGCTGGCAATGTTTTGAATGTCATCCAAATCAGAAATCCTAAACGCCTTAATAACACGACGTGGCATACTCAAACAAAAACTTGGAGACTCATCTCCATGAAGTTGAATTAAATCCAATTTGCAGCGAGTGGCTATATCAATAATCTCTTGCTGATCATGATCAGCAAAAACACCCACCAGCTGAATAAACGGTGGGATATTCATAGCTATTTCTTCTGCTTTTTCCGGTGAAATATAGCGAGGGCTATTCTTTACAAAAATAAAGCCAATCGCATCGACGTTAAAAGATACAGCATCTATAGCATCATCGATATTAGTTATGCCACAAAACTTAATTTTCATAAGCCCTAAAAATACCACGAAAGCTAAAAAACTAGAAGTTTATAAAACAAAAAAATTATCAAGATAGCCTCTTTTTGGGTGGTTTGTAAATTATCTAAAAAAATGAACGAAACAAGGTATGGATTTTATCGATAATTATTATGTAATGTAAAATATATATATTGAGGGGTGTTTTTTATTAATAAAAAAATTATTAGTGTTGTGAATAGTGATGATAAAAGTTTTTCTAGATCTTTTGAAATGCCTTGGTATGTAAGTCTTTTTATTAAGTGTGGGTGTTTACCTTTTCCTATGCTTTATGCTGGCTTATCAGTTTCTGATGGTTATGACGAGTCGAATATACAAACTAGAAAAGTTCTTGCTGATTCAGGAACTTTAGCGACTGTTTCTCCAACGGCTGATCCTAAATATCATGGAATAGATATGAAAAGCATTAGAGGCCTGTTATTAAGAGCAAGAAGCTGTGGTGATCAGACAGAGCGCCTAGATGCTGCATCCGCAACGTTAGCTAGTGATTCAATCAATGATTTCCGCGTAGAGTTGCCTAGGGGCGCGGGGATCAGGATTTTTGATTGTGAATTAGGATTAACAGAAGAGCAGTCCTCTGGCTTTCATGATTTTGTAACTGGAAAAGGCGACTCATTTCAGATAGAAAAGTTTACTGGTTATATTGGTGAAGGAGCAACTTCAGAAGTATATGTGGCATTAGCGAGTAATGATAAAAAGTATGTAGTTAAGTGTTTTAATGGTGATGGTACTCTAGCTAGAGATAGCGAATATCACTTACATAGAGGGCTAAATCATCCTAACATTGTTAAATTAGTTACATGGGTTGATTTTATAGATAGTACAGGTCAAGAAAGGAAAGGTCTTGTTTTAGAACTTTGCCAATCAAGTCTCAAAAATATTTCTTATAAATCTGGACCTTATAAAAAAATGCATGATCTTCTTGTAGAATCTGTAAGAGCAGTTATGCATATGCATTCAGTAGGTGTATACCATAGAGATCTTAAGCCAGACAACATTTTTTTAACTTCAGGCGTTTTTGAGGATACACATGTAAGGATAGGTGATTTTGGTGCTTCAACAAGAGACACTTCAGATACTAGCTTAACGAACATAACCCCTGAATACTTGCCTGTTGAAATTATAAGGCGCGGAACCCCACAGAATTTGGCAGCAAGAGACTGGTGGGCATTAGGGGTGTCTTTTTTTAAACAACTTACAAAAAAATTCCCTTTTGAGTATCTTGGAGTTGATCTTTTAGGATCAAGACGTGACACGTTTCAGCTTACATTGCCTTTAAAATATTCGAAAGTAGGTACGTCTAATTTGTTAGATGCAGAAGCCTTGAAAAGGTTTAGTAGAAGTAGATCAATAAACATGCTCCGACCTTTCTTCGAAATGGATCCAGAAAAAAGAATACAAGCTGTTAATATGTTCTTTGCTTTGCATTAATGAACTCATTATGTTAAATCAATTAGAAATTGAGAAAAATTTTATTAAAAAACATACGATAATACAGGGTTATACCCAAACCAAAATGAAAATAGGATACAAATTTTAAAACTTATGTATATATATACCTGAACCGAAATGAAAATAGGATTCAAATTTTAAAATGCAGTGTATAAACATACATAAGTTTTAAAATTTGGATTCTAGTTTCTATTTCAGTTTAGGTATACATAAGTTTTAAAATTTGAGTTCTGGTTTCTATTTTGGTTTGAGTATAAAGTAAAAAAAAATAAAAATATAGTTAGGTGGTATTAATTTGTTTAATAAAAAAATGGTTGCTTTTAACCATGTTGAAGTAAAGTCAAGTGAAGGTGTTTTAAATTGGTTTCTTAGAACTGTTTTATGTTGTGGGTGTTTTAGTGGATGTGATTGCTTATCTGGAATAAAACCTGTTGTTTATGAAGATGGCAGTGCAACTACTGAACAAAGAGAGGTGCTGCAAGAGCCAATTTTTGAAGAAGAAAATATCAGATCAAGATATGGTATATCAACTGGTTCGAGAACAGCTTGGGGCGATAGCGACTCATCTGATTCAAGAAACGTTCTTGAGACTCCATTGTCATTAAGTTTTTATAGTAGACCAGAAAAGCCACGAACAATACAAATTCTAACCAACAATCTTAGCGAGGCTCAATATGACGAGAGCTGTGGCAGCTTAAGAATAAAAGATTTTGAAAAGAGAGTTGGTATTGGTGGTGAGGCCTATGTATATTTGGTGATAGGGGACGATGATAATACATATGTTGCAAAGCTTTTTAAACCACCGCGGAGCCACTATGATGAGGATATAGAAGATATTGCACAAAAAGAGTCGGGTATTTTATCAAGAATAAGACATGATAATATTGCACAAGTTAGGGGCCTTTTATCAATGAAAGATCATGCTATGTGTCCAACAAAAGGGATTATTTTAGATTATTATCCTGTATGTATGTCATCTTTGGCGCATGATTCTGATCCTATCGAGGGGGTTCAAAAGTTTTTGATGCTAACTCAGGCACAAAAGATAGATGTGCTAGGACAAGTTATGGCTGGTGTAAAAGCTTTGCATGATGCTGATATAGCCCATTGCGATATAAAGCCAAGAAATATAATGCTAACCTCGAAAGATTTAGCAGAAGCAAAAGTGAAAATAATAGATTTTGGTTGTGCAAGAAGTTTGGATGATATGATGGGCACAAGTAAATGCTCGCCATTATTTGTTTCAAGAGACATGCTTTTAAGTCAATATGAAGGTGTGACATCAACAGGTGATTCTGTTGAAATAAATAGACAAGCTTTACAAGCTGAGGATTGGTGGGCTCTTGGAGTGACTTTTTTCTATTTAGAAACAGGTAAATACCCAGTCGAATTTTTAGAGTTCAACAAAAAAACAGATAGTCACTTTTGTATTCCGTTCAAGTTAGCCTCGGTTGAGGAGTCAAACTTGCTTGGGGATAGTCGTTTTGAAGAGGTTTGTGATAACCCTTTTATTAGAATGCTTAGCCCCTTATTAGAAATGGATCCAGGAAAAAGAGTGGTAGCAGTACATGCTTCTATGATGTAACTCATGCTATAATTCTACCCATGGAAGAATTTACAATAAATACAGAATACATAGAACTCTGCAGTCTATTAAAACTAGCCGGCCCCATGATGTCTGGTGGCCAGGCTAAGATAGTTATTTCTGAGGGCATGGTAAAAGTTAATGGCACAACAGAAACCAGGAAAAAGAACAAAGTTAAACCAGGTTCAATAGTAGAGTTCGATAGCTTCAAAATAAAAGTAATATAATCCGCAATCAATAACGCATGAAAAGAACCCCCATAACAAAAACTCAAACTTTAGACACATAGAAGATAACTCATATTCCCACACAAAAGGCAGCATGCTCAATTTTTCACAAATATTTATAGTAGAAAACGGCGCAGTGCAGCTAAACACGTGGTAAGGTGTATTTTTTGTGGGGTTCGATGTTACGAGATCTCGGCAAGTATGCTTAAAAGCAATCAGCAGCAGGGCGTGTAAAATAAAGAGTGTAATTTCAGATATAAGATAAGTAACCATAACGCCCAAGGGGTGGAATAGAGCGAAGCGGAATGGAAGCCCTTGGGCGTTGCCGTTTTATTGAGAATCTGAAGAGGCCATCGTAAACTCATTTAGTAACTACAAAAAAGGAGAATAACGATGACCCATAAAAATAATACAGAACTTTTCGAAAAACTGTTAGTCAGTTTTTGCCAGGAAGAAGATCCTATGAAGGAAATGTTACAATGGATAACCAATCAATTGATGGAAATTGAAGTAAACAGTCTCAAAACTCAGGCTAAAAAAGGCCAACATTCTGAAGAACGAAAAACCTATCGAAATGGATACCGTGTTCGGCGTTGGGATACCCGATTGGGAACAATCTATCTAACTATTCCTAAAGTTAGAATGGGTGGTTATCAGCCTTTCTTTTTAGTGAATCGACAACGTTCTGAGGTAGCCTTGATGTCAGTGATTCAAGAATGTTGGATCAACGGTATTTCAACACGCAAAATGCGGCGTGTTTTTCAATCCTTTGGCATTGAAGATATATCAGCTGGTCAGGTATCCAATGTTACTAAAGATCTTGATAAAGAGGTGAATCGCTTTCGATCTGAGCCTATTTCCGAGCAATATCCTGTTATTTGGATTGATGCTCTTTATGAGAAAATACGTGAAGATCAAAAAGTTGTTTCTAAAGCTATTATGGTTGCCATGGGAATTAATAACGAAGGGCATAAAGAGATTTTAGCCATAGAACCTATGGAAAATGAATCAAAAGATACTTGGGCACTCTTTTTTAACAAACTTAAAAACAGAGGTATGCAAAAAGTCGGTTTAGTTGTTTCTGATGCTCATGCAGGTATTCAAGCTGCTTTGAAATCAGCTTTTATAGGGTCAGCTTGGCAACGTTGCAAAGTTCACTTTATGCGCAATATTTTGGCTAAAATCCCACATAAACACAAAGCGTTGATTGGCAAACAGTTGAGCCATATCTTTAATCAGGAAAACTATGATCAAGCAAAACAAATAGCAATGGAGGTGATACAAAAATTTAATACAAAATTTCCAGATGCCATTGAGACTCTTTCTGATGGTCTTGAAGATGCCTTACAGTTCTTTCATTTCGATGAACTACCTTATGGACGCACATCTTCTACAAACCATCTTGAACGTCTCAACCTCGAAATACGCCGTCGTTCTAATGTTTTTGGCATTTTTCCTTCAACAGATTCTTTTCTTCGGCTTATTGGCTCCTATTTACTGGAATATCAAGCTGATTGGGCTACGGGTAAAGCTTATATTAGGCCTGATAAACTTGATCTGTTTTATGTTAATAATCTTGAAAGAAAGGTGGCTTAGTTTTTGTTTATGTTGGCCAAATTACACTCTTTTATTGACGTGACCTATAATAACGCTAAATTTAATTTGTATCTATGTATTTATCGGAAAAGTTGCGAAAAAATTGCAAAAAATATTTGCAAAACACAAAAACTAGCTTTGTTTTATTAGATAGAAACCCAAATTGCAAGGGCTATAAAATGTCCCTTCTATATAATCCCCCATTTCTACTTCTTCGCTATACGAAGAATTAGAAGCCTAAACTAAAAACAAACAAGGATGACGGGCTGTAATTTGACAAGGCTTAAGATGACAACAGCTCCCCTTCTACCTTCAACTACCCAAAAATCTTTTTTGTTTTGAGTGAAATCGCACCTGTTGGGCAGATTTCTGCTAGTTCTTTAGCAAAATCAAAATCTATGTCTTTTAGCAATTTACCGAATGCTGGCTTTACTGATGTTGCAATACCTCGATTTGTGAAACCTAAAACATCAGTTTTTTTGACTTCGTTGCTATAACGGACACAACGACCGCAAAGTATGCATTTGCTTGATTCATAGTTAATCTCTGGGTGTGATCTATCTATGAAATATGGACGTTTTTCGCCATCCCATCTTTCTGGTACTGCATCATACTCTGTTGCTATGTCTCTTAAAACGCAGTTATCCGCTTGTTTACAACCACATTCCAAACAAATAGAAGCCTCTTCTACTGCTTGCTTAGCATTATAACCCACCTCGACTTCGTCAAAATTATTAGCTCTGTCAGCTGGTTCTAGTTTTGGCATTTTATAGCGTTTGGCATATTCCACATCTTTGTAGAATTCTTCTGGGATATCTTCTAAAGACCCCATGGTTGCAACATAAACTTTTTTCTCACCAATTACTGGCTGGCCTTTTAGGTACTGGTCTATAGAGATCGCCGCGATTCTAGCTTGACCTAAGGCTGCGGCTATAATGAATGGCCCAAGCACACAGTCACCTGCTGCA